>JAEEGH010000365.1_pt1 | contig 237199 bp, 192 predicted proteins | sample 9134181 | NCBI WGS metagenome assembly JAEEGH01 (sample SAMN16246544, study PRJNA631951) | gut metagenome | biome: gut microbiome; feature: rumen; material: DP-attached | host: Bos | place: Iran: Karaj | collected 2018-10 | reverse complement strand
TCACTCCTACCCTCACGTCATCCGTAAGCTTTTCAACGCTTACCGGTTCGGACCTCCAGACGGATTCACCCGTCCTTCATCCTGCGCAAGGGTAGATCACTTGGTTTCGCGTCTGCCTCCGCCGACTACAACACGCCCTGTTCGGACTCGCTTTCGCTTCGGCTCCGGGCCTCCTGGCCCTTAACCTCGCCGGCGACGGCAACTCGTAGGTTCATTATGCAAAAGGCACGCGGTCACACCACACGGGTGCTCCCACCGCTTGAAGGCGCATGGTTTCAGGGTCTGTTTCACTCCTCTGCTCGAGGTGCTTTTCACCTTTCCCTCACGGTACTTGTCCACTATCGGTCTCTCGGTAGTATTTAGCCTTGCGGGATGGGCCCCGCTGATTCCCGCAGAATTCCTCGTGCTCCGCGGTACTCAGGTGCCGTCTTGCCCCACAGCCGTCGTTTCGCGTACGGGCCTCTCACCCTCTACGGACCCACTTTCCAGAGGGTTCCGCTACTCTGACTGTGTCGGCGCGCCGACGGTCCTACAACCCCGGGCGCGGCTTCGCAACCGCCCCGGTTTGGGCTCCTGCGCGTTCGCTCGCCACTACTTGCGCAATCATTGTTATTTTCTCTTCCTCCGGGTACTTAGATGTTTCAGTTCCCCGGGTTCGCCCACCGCCATCAGGCGGTGTGATGGAATCACTTCCATCGGGTTTCCCCATTCGGACATCCGCGGGTCGCGGGGTATTTGCCCCTCACCGCGGCTTTTCGCAGCTTGTCACGTCCTTCTTCGCCTCCGAGAGCCACAGGCATCCCCCATGCGCCCTTTTTCTCTTTCCTTAGTCTCTTCAAACGGCACGCTGTCCGCATGTCCCCCGGACGGGGGGCCGCGGCGCGGCCGCGCCTTCTCGACCTTGGTCGTTGTCGCTCGATTTCTCTTTCAACTCGATTTCTCGCTTCGATTTCGCGATACGCGTCCACTCACACGGCCCCCCGAAAGGGGCGTGGCGGAGCGTCTCGCTCTTTACTCTTCGCGTTCCCAACATGTCAATGACCTCATTTTTCTTTTTTCTCCAGTAGTCCCAGGCAGACTTGAACTGCCGACCTCTACATTATCAGTGTAGCGCTCTAACCAACTGAGCTATAGGACTGAAGAGGCTCGCGGCTCCCCAGTCGCCCGGGTTCTGTGCCGGAGTATGCTTGTTGCGGTGGTTGAGGAAACCGGGCAGGCCGGCGCGAGACTCGTGTGCGCCGCAATGCGGCGCGCGGGTTCCGCTCCTTGTGTATCTCTCTTCTCTTGTCAAGTCCCCTCCGCGACACGTCTCGAGACGTCACGGACGCGGGCTCGGCCGCAACTTCTGTTAAGGCCGCGGGAAGTCTCTCCAGAAAGGAGGTGTTCCAGCCGCACCTTCCGGTACGGCTACCTTGTTACGACTTAGCCCCAGTCACCTGTCTTACCCTTGGGCGCTCCTCGCGGTCACGCACTTCAGGCACTCCAGGCTTCCATGGCTTGACGGGCGGTGTGTACAAGGCCCGGGAACGTATTCACCGCGCCATGGCTGATGCGCGATTACTAGCGAATCCAGCTTCACGGAGTCGGGTTGCAGACTCCGATCCGAACTGAGACGGGTTTTCGGGATCGGCTCGGCGTCGCCGCCTGGCTTCCTTCTGTGCCCCGCCATTGTAACACGTGTGTAGCCCCGGACATAAGGGCCGTGCTGATTTGACGTCATCCCCGCCTTCCTCACAGCTTGCGCCGGCAGTCTCTCCAGAGTGCCCGCCACAACGCGGTGGCAACTGGAGATGGGGGTTGCGCTCGTTATGGCACTTAAGCCGACACCTCACGGCACGAGCTGACGACAACCATGCAGCACCTCGCACGAGACCCCGGAGGGAGGCGGCGTCTCCGCCGCTGTCCTCGCGCGTTTGAGCCCGGGTAAGGTTCCTCGCGTATCATCGAATTAAACCACATGTTCCTCCGCTTGTGCGGGCCCCCGTCAATTCCTTTGAGTTTCACCGTTGCCGGCGTACTCCCCAGGTGGAATACTTAATGCTTTCGCTTGAGTCACCCAGACCGAACGGACCGGATAACCAGTATTCATCGTTTACCGCGTGGACTACCAGGGTATCTAATCCTGTTCGATACCCACGCTTTCGTGCCTCAGCGTCAGTCGGGTGCTCGGACGCTGCCTTCGCAATCGGGGTTCTGCGTGATATCTATGCATTTCACCGCTACACCACGCATTCCGCGTCCGTCGCACCTACTCAAGCACCCCAGTTTCAACGGCGGCCGCGGGTTGAGCCCGCGGATTTGACCGCTGACTTGGAGCGCCGCCTGCGCACCCTTTAAACCCAATGAATCCGGATAACGCTCGCATCCTCCGTATTACCGCGGCTGCTGGCACGGAGTTAGCCGATGCTTATTCTCCGGGTACTCTCACTGCGCCACGCGTGGCGCACGTTACTCCCCGGCTAAAGCGGTTTACAACCCGTAGGGCCGTCTTCCCGCACGCGACTTGGCTGGTTCAGGCCTGCGCCCATTGACCAATATTCCTCACTGCTGCCTCCCGTAGGAGTCTGGTCCGTGTCTCAGTACCAGTGTGGGGGACCTTCCTCTCAGAACCCCTACGCATCGTCGCCTTGGTGGGCCGTCGCCCCGCCAACCAGCTAATGCGCCGCATGCCCATCCCCTACCGCCGGAGCTTTCCCAGTGAGAGGATGCCCTCTCGCTGACTACGGGGTATTAGACCAAATTTCTCTGGATTATCCCCCTGTAGGGGGCAGGTTGCATACGTGTTACTCACCAGTGCGCCGGTCGCCATCGGGTGGTGTTGCCACCTCCCATGCTGCCCCTCGACTTGCATGTGTTAAGCCTGTCGCTAGCGTTCATCCTGAGCCAGGATCAAACTCTTCGTTGTGTATTGTCTTGTAATTTTCTTTTCTCTGTTGAGAAAGAGCCTCCGCAAGCCCACAAAGAGCGCCCATCCCGCTCCGCTTCTAACAAACGCCTCTCATTGGTTCGGCCCCGCCATCTGCGCGGGACCGCTCACCTGTCACTTCGGAATCTTGACCGGAGATCCGCGGAATCCCTTCCTTGTCTCTCACCTGCTTGTCAGATTTCCTCACCGCAAACATCTCAATGATCTCGTGCCTCCCGGCCGACGCACCCTATCGATAAGGCGTCAAAAAAACCGCTCAACTCGGAACGGGGTCCTCGTGAGCCGAAAAGCGATGCAAAATTACAACCCTTTTCCGACATGGCAAAATCTTTTCACGTTTTTTTTCAAAAAAAATCGCCTTTTTCTGCATTTGGAGTGATTCGGGACACCAGAGTGGGCGTTCAGGACAGAACCCGCGGTCCACTACACCACGGAGAACATGGAGAACTCGAGACATGGAATCACCGGAATCAGTAGAATCAGTGGAATCGCTGGAATCAGTCAACCTGGTTCAGGAATAGGAAGGGATAGGAAGGACGTGGTGGACAGAGTGGAAACTTGGGACAATTTATAGTTCATAGTTAAGAGTTCATAGTTGTGGGTTCATGGGGCTATATATATTTAATGTACGTGTGTGCGCAAAGGTAGGGGGAGGGAAGAGATGATGACAATGGTGAAATAATAGTATTGTTGATAATGGTGAATTGGGGGGATGTATTGGATGAAAAAAAATTATGTAAATTTTACGCAAATTGTTTGGAAAAATAAAGTTACTTTTGTATTTTTGCAGTAGAATAACAATAACGCAACAAAAAAATTTACTATGAACACATTACAAGACAGAATAAGGGGTTCGCTCATGGGTGGTGCTATTGGCGATGCATTAGGATACCCTGTGGAGTTTACTGGTTCTCTTGAGAAAATACAGGAAAAATATGGCGAGCGAGGCATCACACGTCTAGCGACCTCAACCATGGCGGCTGACAACAATAAGGCAGTAGTGTCGGACGACACTCAGATGACCTTGTTCACAGCAAACGGAATCCTGAATGCGAAACGCCTAGACATGAGCATGAAGCAAAGCATAAGTCGTGCCTACGTCGAGTGGTATCTCACCCAAATTGGGAAGAAATCGAGTGAGTTTAACGACTGCTGGATCAGTAGCATACCGGAATTGAACGCAAACCGCGCACCAGGCAACACTTGCTTGTCATCATTATATAGCATATATAATGGCAAAAAGCCATTTAACAATAGCAAGGGCTGTGGTGGCGTGATGCGCGTTGCTCCAATTCCTTTATATGCGGCCGTTGATTCGAGAATGGATGTGGAAGAAGCTGCCCTACTTGCAGGTGAGGCTGCCAAAATCACACATCAAAATCCACTCGGTTACATTCCTGCGGCATTAATGGCCCACATCATCTACCGACTGACACTGGATGAAGCTCCCACACTAGCAGCACTTAAACAATATATCATTGAAGGAATGGAAGCTCTAGAAAAACTATATCCAGAGAACCTCAATGACGTAAAAGAAATGCAGACACTTGTGAAACAAGCTATTAATTGCTCAGGGAACGAGAAAACGGACATTGAGAACATTATCACCCTAGGAGAAGGATGGGTTGGTGACGAAGCATTGGTCATCGCTCTTTATTGCTGCATGCGTCACTTCAACAGCTTTGAAGACGCATTGATAGCTTCGGTGAATCACGGTGGCGACAGCGATAGTACAGGAGCCGTGACTGGCAACATCCTGGGTGCCGCTGTGGGCTATGATGCCATACCACATTATTATAAGGAGGACCTTGAGATGCACGACTTAATACTCCACATGGCCGACGACCTGTTTCAAGGTGAAATAACAGAGATTTAAATTTTTTTGGAAAAGTCGGCGATTGTACTTATCTTTGTGAAATAAAAACTAATAACTACTCACTAAAAACATAAGACTACTATGAAACTTCGCACTACAATCCTCATGTTAGCTTTATTGGCCACAACTTCGCTTGTGACTGCTCAAAACCACGAGAAGCGCATGGCTCAGATACGCCAGGCCTATGCCGACAGGCTCGAAATAATGAAAAACAACCCTTATGATGTTCCTTGCAACGAGATAAGCGTGGATGTGTCGCAGAACCTTCCAGGCTCAGGCATTCATGAGCGTCACGAGAAGTATTACTTCACCCAAGAGCAGTATAGCGAGGACGGCAAGATGGCGAGCCTTCTCTATTTTGTAACCTGCAAGGACACTTATGCCATGGGCATGCATGTGTACAAATGGGAGTTCCTGTGGGATGCCATGGAAGGTGACCCAATGTTTGCGCTGCTGGTGCGTCAAGAGGGCGACGCCAAGAAAGAGTACCGTTTCTACTTCGAGAACAACAAGGTAATAAAGGTTGTTCCTGAAGTCAAGCAATGGCCTGATAAAGACATGATGAGCCTTCACCCCTATGTAATCGACAAACCTGCCGATGTGCTCAAACTCATGAAGCAGTATCAAACGACCTTCAAGACGCTACTGCAAGAGTAGTTTTTCAGTACTCAGTTTTTTTACGACAATTAAGGACAATATATTTTTTCATTAATTGTTGTTTTCTTAGCCATTCGGCTTTTGAGTATTATAGACAATTGACTCAGACTTTTTTAGTTTTCTGTTGTCAGTTATCAGTTATCAGTTTTTCATACTCCCCCATAAAAGGGTGTGCCAGATTTTGACACATCATCCTGCTTTTGTACCATTAGCTGTAATAAAAAGTTGATAAATGAGTATTTTTGAAAAAAAGTGGTAATTATTTGCAGATAAATAAATAAACAACTATATTTGCGGTTGGATTGCAGAGGTAATCTAAATATTGAATTCTAAAATACAAAAGCGTTTTGCTTATCACTCATAGTTGGAAACTTAGGAACTTTTCAGTAAGAAGTGAGGATGGTAAAATGGCTTGCGTGTATAGCGTGAGCTGTTATTCCCACCTTCTTCTTAAGGTTTCCTAAGACCTCCAACTAGAGGTGTGGCAATTCAGTCCACGCTTTTTTGTTGAATTATTAAAGTCGAACATGGACTGTTGTTGACAAACTTTATGCAGTATGAAAAAATTCTTAATCTTTTTTGCAGCGGCATTGATTACTCTTTGCTCTTATGCTGATGAATCTTGTCCTTCTGCTTTGAATTTAGCTTTGCTTAATGGAGATGATCCCTCACAGGTTGAGGTTGAGATTCAGCTTTTTAACACTAGTTCCAATCTCTTTGGTTTTTCTTTGATTGTTGAGAAGGATGCAAATTGTGAGAACATTCAATGGAAGAAAATAGGCCAGCATTGGTTATATTTTGATTTTGAAAGTTATTTTGATGTCATCTTTGCAAACTTGGAAATTCCTGCTGGTCAAGATATTAATGATCCAGATTTCTTCTTTAGTCATTTGGATATTAAAGCATATCCAACTAATAACATAATGCAAATTAAAGAAGAACTTTGGGTTCCATCTAACTTCTTCTACCCAGTTTTGGAAGAGCCAACAGGTGTTGGCAGGTTCGCCCTAGATATGTCTAGTTGTGAAGATGGCGACTATCAGCTTTATGTCGCTAAAGATCCAACTGATTATAATGGTAGTTTGTATTACAAATATCCAGATGGTCTTCACTCTTGGCAAATTGATGAACCAATGGTTTTAACTCTTACAAAGCAAGGCAATATTGTTGTTGAGAAACAGAGAAGAAATGCAACTTATGTTCCATCGTCTTTTACTAGCATTAGCACTATCAACACTGATGACAAAGTAGATGGTCGCATCTTCGATCTTCAGGGTCGTGAACTTCAAAGTGCTCCTGAGCACGGTATCTACATTCAAAATGGAAAGAAGTATATTAAATAATTAACTCCAGTTGCTTTAATAAAGGAGGGTGTGTCAAAATTCTGGCACACCCTTTTAGTATCTTTCCATCTCTTGCGTAACATATTGTGAAACATATAAATAACCCTTTGTCTTAAAGAGGGAACTGAGATATAGTTTTCAGTTATCAGTATTCAGTTTTTCACACCCCCAGGAAACTGATGGATTAGAGGTAGCGGGCTGTGACTGAGTAGTTGCATGCGAGTATGCCTGATGGTGTGCCCGCATAGATTATGCGTCCACCATTCTCGCCGGCGCCTGGGCCCATCTCGATGACAAAGTCGGCTGCCTTGATGACGTCGGTGTTGTGCTCTACCACATAGACAGTGTTTCCCTCATCGACCATGCGGTTGAACAACTCAATGAGGTGGTGCACATCCTTTAGGTGAAGACCGTCGGTGGGTTCGTCGATGATGAAGATACCACGCTGACCTCCCTTGTCGACCGGTGAAGTGTAAGACTGCAGATAGGATGCTATCTTCATGCGCTGCAACTCACCGCCCGAGAGGGTGCTGAGTGCCTGGTTAAGATGCAGATAGTCAAGTCCCACAATCATGAGTGGTCGCAGTTTTTCCTCGATGGGAGTACCTGCAAAGAACTCGCTGGCGCGACGCACACTCAGGTCCATCACCTCGGCGATGTTCTTGCCGTCGAGGGTGAATTGCAAGGCTTCCTTAGAGTAGCGAAGGCCACCGCAAGCCTCACATGTGGTCTCGATGTTATCCATAAACGCCATTTCCGAAATCACCACGCCCTTGCCGCCGCACACGGGGCAGCCACCCTTGCCATTGAAGGTGAAATATTTCTCCTGCATCTTGTGGGCGCGAGCGAAACGTTTGCGAATGTCGGGCGCGACGTCCATATAGGTTGCCGGCGTAGAGCGTAGACTCGCACCAATATTCTTTTGGCTGATATATACAATACCATCCTGAGCACGACGGAAGCATTCCATGAGCGAACTCTTTCCGGAGCCCGCAACACCTACCACCACGGTAAAGACACCTAGCGGCAAATCAACATCCACATTCTTTAGGTTGTGCAGTGAAGCTCCATGCAGCGAAAAATGGCCAGTGGCTTGGCGAGGCGACATGTTGAACTCTCCTCGCTGACTCAACATCTGGCCTGTGGCAGTGCCGCAATGCAACAGCTGGTCGTAGTTTCCCTCAAATATTATCTGTCCTCCCCTACTTCCTGGTCCAGGACCAAGGTCAACAATGTGGTCGGCAATGGCAATCATCTCCTTGTGATGCTCAACGAGCAGCACGGTGTTGCCGGCATCGCGAAGACGCCGCACCGAGTGCTTCATCTTCTCGATGTCGTGGTCGTGCAGGCCAGTGCTGGGTTCGTCGAGGATGTAGAGCACATCGGCAAGCGACGAGTTGATATATTTGGCAATCTTGCAGCGCTGAGCCTCTCCACCCGAGAGAGTGCCCACAGCGCGGTCCAGACTCAGGTAGCCAAGCCCTATCTCCTCAAGCGCTGTGAGACGGGCGCTTATTGCCTTCTTCAAGTCAACAGCCAGTGGCGAGGTGAGAGCCTTAATCCACTGGTTGAGCTTGGTGATCGACATGGCGCATGCCTCGGCTATGTTGATGCCCTCAATCTTGCAAGAGAGCACGCGGGGACTCAGTCGAGTGCCGCCGCAGTCGGGGCAAGTGCCCATGTTGAGCATGGGGTTGAGCACAGCTGCATGTAGCAGACCTTCCTCGCTGTTGATGATGCTGCGGTACATGCGCGGGATAATGCCTTCATATTTTGCACTCTTAGGCCAATTTGACGGAGGATTCTTGAGCCTAATTTGCGGACTGTTAAGGAACAGGTCCAGCTCCTCAGGGCTGTAGTCCTTGATTTTCTTGTCAAGGTCAAAGAGGCCACTGTGGGCGTAGCGAATCCATCTCCAGCCACCCTTACCGAAGGCGATGTAGTGGATGGTGTCCTCATCGTTGAGACTCTTGTCGAAGTCAACGAGTTTGTGGATGTCGAGCTCACGAATCTCGCCCAGCCCCGAACAGCGCGGACAGCTTCCCTCGGGGTGGTTGAAGCTGAACGACTCGGCATAGCCCACCCATGGCTGTCCCACGCGCGAGAATAGCAGCCTGAGAAGCGCTGCTATGTCGGTGTAGGTAGCCACAGTAGAGCGTGAGTTCTGCGCGGGCTTCTTCTGGTCGATGACAATGGCGATAGGCAGGTTTTCAATCGCGTCAACGTGCGGACGACCATACTTGGGCAGATATTGCTGCACAAACGAAGGGAAGGTGTCGTTCAGCTCCCTTCGCGACTTAGCGGCTATAGTGTCGAGCACCAGCGAACTCTTTCCCGAACCCGAAACGCCAGTGAACACGGTTATCTGATGCTTTGGAATCTCGAGCGAGACATTCTTGAGGTTGTTCTCCCGAGCACCACGAATTATGATTTTGTCATGTGTCATTGTGTTGCAAAAAAATAACTATTATTGTCCTAAAAGATGAAAAGCTGCTCCCCTAAGCTAGGGGAGCTGTCACGAAGTGACTGAGGGGTATAGCAGAAGCGTTGGTTTACAAGAACTTGACACATTCATACTCCCCCCAACCCCCTCTATCTTAGAGGGGGAGCTGTCCAAAACTTAAACATTCGATATCCAAGCCCTCATAATTGCTAAATGTCATTGTAGCTTTATTATCCGTTAATTACATAACTTTTGAGTGTTTTTATCGGACACTAATTAAAAATAACCCACAAAGGTAGCAAATACTTTTCAGTTATCAAAAACATGATAATGAAAGCTACAAACAGGTTAAAATTGTTTGTAAAATCATTATTTTTGTTTATCTTTGTAGGCAAAGAGCTGATTTTGGTTTCGATTTGCCACAAAACCGATAAAAACACTTGTAAAACTCAATATTATGAAAAAAATTCTGTTACTTCTTTTCTTGGCACTGGTCACCGGCCTGGCGGGGGCGCAGACGTTCACCGTTGAAAACAACGGCAACCAGTTCACCATCAAGCGCAGCGGCAGCAACCTGCCGGCGCAGACAGTGCGCTACCGCACCGTGAGCCTCTCGGCTCTTGCGGGAGTACATTTCACCGATGCCAGTGGCACGCTCGCCTTCAACGCGGGCGACACGGTGCTGTCGGTCACGGTCACCGAAACCCCCAACGTAGACGATGTGTACCGTTTCCAAACGACAACCTCGCGTTCCTACCGCTTTGAGGTGCTCGAGTACAATGGCACCTTTCTTGCCTCGGTGAACCGTAGCATCGAATACGGCAACACCTACCAGCACACTGCCAGCTATGTGAACAAGAGCGTCACCGACCTCGTGTATTTCGACAACAGTGGCAATATCAAAAGTGGCAGCGGCAACAAGTACCTCGATGTATCCTACTCCTCGTCGAGCTGGATCCAGGTTGATGACAGCGGATATAACCAGGCCGTGCACTCGGTCTCGACAGGCGAACTCTTCCATGGTAGCAATGCGCTGCGGACCTATCTTAATAACCAAAATAATAAGATGTATGCCACTGTCTATTTCCAGCAGAAGGAAGAGCAGGACGGCTATCAGTACATCCAGATTCTTGCCGACAATGCTTCGACCTACGACGGCAACGACCCTAACGGCGCCGTCAACGACCCGTCATTGTCTTTATACAAGGCGTGCTTCATCTTGAGCTACGACCCCAGCGGCAGCGTGATGAGCGATACCCACTATCAGTTCTTCCCGCACCGCTACGACTATGTGGATAAGGCTGCCGAGACGAGCGCCGGCATCACGCATTACGAGTTTGACTACGACAACAGCCACCTCTACCAGCAGAAGTACAAAGCATCGTCATATAATGCCGCTAACAACGGTGCGCTCAGTCTCGCCCCCTCAGTCAAAAACCTGAATGTGCGCTTCGACGCGGCAGGCTCGGGCGGTGATGACTGGGATTTCAAGAACCTCAAGGTTCGACTCGCACTCGTCGATGAGGCGAAGCCCTCGCCAGTAGCCGGCAATGCCCAGGTGAGCGCGGGACCTTATGTGTCAGGCACTACGGTCTATGTTTCGGTGCCCTTCAGCGAGATAGTCACAGCAACCAGCTCAGCTACGCTCACCACCAGTTGGGGCACCCTCAGTTATTACGGAGGCAGCGGTAGCAACGTTCTCACCTTCAGCGGTGAAATAGATGCTCCTGCTGGCACCCAGCTCATCATCTCTGCCCTCAGCGGCAGCATCACCGACCTCGCCGGCAACACACTCTCCACTAACAACGTTTACAAGCAGTTCAGTGCCACAGTCATCGCCAAACACGCCATCAGTCTGCCCAGTGAGACTCCTAACGGCACCATGACCAGCGACAAGGCTACAGCCCTCGCTGGCGAGACCGTGACACTCACCGCCATCCCTGATGCCGGATATTCTCTTGTAGCACTCGACGTGATGAACGGCAATACGCCTGTTGCCACCAGTGCGGGCGGGAACAACACCTACACCTTCGTGATGCCCGACGCCGACGTCACAGTGGGAGCCTTGTTTGCTTTGCCCATCGACGCCACTAACTTCCCCGACGAGTATTTCCGCAACTACCTGCTGGCACAGGACTACGGCAGCGATGGCCTGCTCACCCACGAGGAGATTGCCAGCATCACTGAAATGAATCTCAACAGCCAGCAGATTGCCGACCTGACGGGCATTGGCTACTTCGTCGCTTTGAAAGAGTTGTCTTGCTCTTGGAACCCACTGACCACGATTGACATGAGCCAGAACACTGCTTTGCAAGTTCTTGATTGTCATGCCACTGCGTTGGCCTCGCTTAACGTGAGCCAGAACACCGCTTTGACAACGCTTCGCTGCTATAACGATTATGGCAACCTCCCGCTCTCCTCGCTCGACGTGAGTCACAACCCAGCTCTATCCGAACTTGATTGCCATGGTTGTCAGCTGACCTCGCTCGACGTGAGCCACAATCCTGCTCTAACCAAACTTGATTGCCATGGTAGTCAGCTGACCTCGCTCGACGTGAGCCACAATCCTGCTCTAACCAAACTTGATTGCCATAACTGTCAGTTGACCTCGCTTGACGTGAGCAATAACACTGTATTACATTCGCTTATGTGCAACCATAACCAGTTGACTGCGCTCGACCTGAGCCAGACACCTGACTTATTTTATCTGGACTGTAGCCACAACCAGATAGCTGCGCTTGGCGTCGGTGATAGACTTTATTTGGAAACCATTGTATGCGAATACAATCAGCTCACTGCACTCAACGTGAACGGATGCAGCAGGCTGCATAGTCTTAAATGTTCCAACAACCAAATCAACGCCGTGAACATGGCAACGTTGGTCGCCAGTCTGCCCACTGTGGATAATAGTTATGGAAATCACGGATACTTCTATGTCATCAACCTTGATTCCGAAACCGAGCAGAACGTCATCACCTCCACTCAGGTGGCGATGGCGATAGGCAAGAACTGGATAGTGCAAGGTTTCACAAATGGTAATTGGGAGGAATACGACGGCGTCTTGGCAATTGACGCCACCAACTTCCCCGACGAGAACTTCCGCAACTACTTGCTGGCACAGGACTACGGCAGCGACGGCGTGCTCACTGCCGAGGAGATTGCCGGCATCACTTATATCAATGTTGCAATGAAATTTATTTCCGACATGACAGGTATAGAGCATTTCACCGCTTTGACGAAACTTGATTGTTTTGCCAACCACTATATTACCACGCTCGACGTGAGCCACAACACCGCATTGACAGATCTTCAATGCCACAATAACCAGTTGACGGCGCTTGACGTGAGCCACAACACCGCATTGAGAAGTCTTTACTGCAGCTACAACCAATTGACGGCGCTTGACGTGAGCAACAACACCGCTTTGACATATCTTTATTGCAGCAGCAACCAATTGACCACGCTTGATGTGAGCAACAACACCAAATTGACAAGTCTTGAATGTTACTACAACCAGCTGACGGCGCTCGACGTGAGCCACAGCACCGCATTGACAAATCTTGGTTGCAGCAGCAACCAATTGACCGCGCTTGACGTGAGCAACAACACCGCTTTGACATATCTTAGTTGCAGCAGAAACCAATTGACCACGCTTGATGTGAGCAACAACACCGCTTTGAGAAGTCTTTACTGCAGCAAAAACCAATTGACGGCGCTCGACGTGAGCCACAACACCGCATTGACAAATCTTGGTTGCAGCAGCAACCAATTGACCGCGCTTGACGTGAGCAACAACACCGCTTTGACATATCTTTATTGCAGCAACAACCAATTGACCACGCTTGACGTGAGCAACAACACCGCTTTGACATATCTTGATTGCAGCAACAACCAATTGACGGTGCTTGACGTGAGCAACAACACCAAATTGACAAGTCTTGAATGCTACGACAATCTAATTAACGTTGAGAACATGGAGACGTTGGTTGCCAGCATGCCCACCGTGGATGTTGAATATATCGGTGGCAACGGAGATTTCGTTGTCATTGACCTTGATTCCGAAACCGAGCAGAACGCCATCACCACCTCGCAGGTGGCGACTGCGAGAGGAAAAAACTGGACTGTGTACGGTTTCACGAATGGTGATTTGGAGGAATACAACGGCAGCGAACCCACCACGGCAGTTCCTGGCGACGTGGATGGCGACGGATATGTGACAACGGTTGATATCACCGCCATCTACAACTACCTGCTCAGCAGCGACGAGACCTACATCTCCACCAGCGACGTGGACGGCGACGGCTTCATCACCACAACAGATATCACAGTGATTTATAATATACTGTTAGGAAGCAAAGGAGGAGTCTCTTCAGAAGACAATTAAGGACAAGACATTGTTGCACTAGACAGTGTTTTATTAAGGACAATTGCCGCAGGAACCACCCTCACTGAGGGTCAAACAAAAACAACAAAGCCTGACAAGAACAACAAAAAAATTCTTGTTGGCTTTGTTTGTATTTGTTGACTTTGTTTGATTTAGTTAAGACAATTAAGGACAAAATTTTGTTGCACTAGACAGTGTTTTGTTAAGGACAATTTGCAGTAGGCACTTGTTTTGTCTTTTTTCTTTTTTCTAAAAAACAGTTGTATTTTTGCGATTATTTGTTTATATTCGCAACCAAAACAACCAATTACATTGCAAACCATAAATCATACAATTATGAAAAAGATTCTACTATTGCTTGTGGCTCTGTTTGCCACTGCCACCGTTTGGGCTGCGGACTTCATCACCGACGTGATGGTGATTGGTGGCTCGAAAAGCGAGGTGAACAGCCTCAAGACCACTTACACCAATCAAGGCTGGACGGTCATCGACCAGGACCTGAATGCGGGTTGCGGCTCAGGCAGCGACTACATCTACATGCTCTACAAGACGGGTAGCAACGCCAGCCAAGATGCCGGTGCGTTTATCACCGACTTCTATATCAGCACCGAAAGCGGCACAGCCCCCGACAATGTCATCTACAATGGCCGTACCTATACCATTGTGCCTTGCGATGGTAGCACCTATTTCAAGAACAACAAGGGTGACCTTAACAGCCACTGCGGCTCGGGCAGCGCCTACATCCACCTCTATTACTGCAAGGATGACAATGTTAATTACAGGTCCAGCGCCGTCACTTCCATCACCTTCAACGACACCCAGAGCGGGGCAATAGGAGAGAGTGGCAGTGACACGGGCTATGACCTCAACGCCGGTTGCGGCTCGGGCAGTGCCTATATCTACATGCATGCCGCTACCGCCGCAAAGGGTTGGACCGTCAGCACAAACTCCGACAACAGCGAGTGCATCATCACGGGGTATCAAGGCACTAAGACCAACAAGACCTCTATCACCGTACCACTCTATATTGACGGCGCGCAGGTGGCAAACTTCGATGGCCCGGTATTCAGTGGGTTCACCAAACTTGAGACTCTGGCTTTCTATGACAACACCATAGTCAGCCAAATGCCGACGATGCAGGGCTGCTCCATGTTCAAGCATGTGAAAACCGGCAACACCAACGACAAGACTCCGACTTCGATGACAAGCATCCCAGCTTCGGCCTTCGTGGGCACGGCCATCGAAAATATCACGCTCACATCGGTCACCAGTGTTGGTGCCAATGCGTTTCAGGGATGCGGCACACTGAATAGTGTGATATTTAATAAATCGGGTGTCACGATTGGTGATGGCGCGTTCTCTTTCATTGTAAAAGCAGGAGGCGCAATGTGCCAAGTCACTTATCCAGGCTCAATTGATGACTGGAACGGCATGATGGTCATGTGCTCGCCAAGCTTGGTTGTTAATGGCGGAAGCGGCAGCAACACATGGTCTTGCGGTTGGTGCGGCGGAGGTTCCTCAAGCAGCTATAACCGTCTCTCCTGGACGCTCGATGCTGCCGGGCAGCTGAAAATAGATTGTGCCGACAACAGTTGGTCAAATCATCCCACTGACCAGGTCATTGTTCTCCAAAACTGGACTAAAAATCTTGTGAAATCGCTCACTTTAGAGCATGTTTACTCTTTAGGAGTGCAGGAATTCACCAATTATGCCAATCTAAAGAGTGTGTATATCAACCCCACTTTGCATTCCATAGGCAATAGCGCTTTCTCAGGTTGTAATACTTTGACAGATATTTGGTTCGACGGCACACAGTCGCAGTGGGCCGCTGTGGAGAAGGGGAGCAGCTGGAAGCCCAGTGCCACCAAGGAGCACTGGCGCTGCACCGTGACTTTCAATGCCAACGGACATGGCACCGATCCTGCTTCTCAGACCCTTTGGAGCGACTATGACAAGGCAACAGAACCTACTCCACCAACTGCCACTTTATACGTCTTCCGCGGCTGGTTCACCGAAGCAGAATGCATCAACCAGTGGGACTTCAACACGGTAGTTCCTAGCGATATGACACTTTATGCCAAATGGGACGCACAATACACCTTCGATAGCGAGACTGGCGAATTGAAACTCCTCTGTGGCGAATTCAACAAGGACAACAAGTGGGGCAGCGATGTACCACCTATGGAAGTAAAGAGCGTCACCGCCACCAATGAAGTAAGCTTCACTGGCAACTGCTGGCAGCTGTTCTACGATTTCTATTATTGCGAGAGCATGGATCTTAGCAGGGTAAACACAAGCAATGCTACCAATACGGGCTTTATGTTCCAGTATTGCGCGAACCTTACCTCGCTTGACCTTTCGGGTTGGAACACTTCTCGTGTCACTGAAATGCGCGGCATGTTCTACAACTGCGGAAGTCTTTCCACGCTCGACATCTCGGACTTTAACACAGCCAACGTTAAAGACATGAGATATATGTTCTCTTACTGCTATGACTTGAATACCATCTATGCCGGCCCAGAGTGGAGCACCGTGTTCGTCTCCCAATCAGATGAAATGTTCAAAAGCTGTGGATCACTGGTAGGTGGCATGGGCACCACCTTCGACGAGAACCACATTGACAAGGAGTATGCCCGCATCGATGGCGGCGCCGACTGCCCCGGCTATTTCACCGACAAGAATGCCATGGTGGTCGTGCCTGGCGACGTGGATGGCGACGGATATGTGACAACGGTTGATATCACCGCCATCTACAACTACCTGCTCAGCGGCGACGAGACCTACATCTCCACCAGCGACGTGGACGGCGACGGCTTCATCACCACAACAGATATCACAGTGATTTATAATATACTGTTAGGAAGCAAAGGAGGAGTCTCTTCAGAAGACAATTAAGGACAAAAGTTTGTTGCACTATACATTGTTTTATTAAGGACAATTGCCGCAGGAACCATACTCGTTGGGAGGTCAAACAAAAAGGTGGAACGAGGAACGTGGAACGTGGAAAGTGGAAAGTGGAAGGTAGCGACTCTTCCCTCTCAACTCTCACCTTAAATAATAGGCAAAGCCACCTCGGCATCGCGTCGAGGTGGCTTCTGGGTGTTACTATATAAATAATTGTAATCTGAGACTTTCAGATTATCGGGAGAGGCCTGCAAGTCTCATCCCAAAATGGAAGCATCATTTGATTATTGCTTTCACTGAACTAGTAGTGCCGTCGGTGTAGCGGGTGACGATGATGTTCATGCCGCTGAATGGACGGTCGCTAACCTGTCCAGCCACGTTAACATACTGGCGGCTCTCGACAGTCTTTCCGTTCTCGACAATAATGCCTTCGATGCCTGTAGCGTTGTCAACGTTAATTGTTAGTTTCATATATTGGGTCTTGCCCTTCTGGGTAGCGCCAATAATCATCGCACGACCGCTGTTATTGACCTTGGCATCGATGTTGAGCATGCCATCGGCACTAACTGTGATGTCGATGCCCTCGCTCTCGATGTCGAGCAAAGCAGGAACACCAGCGGCAGGAGTAACCTCGCCCAGGTCTTCAAGGATATAGGTCACTGTTGAGCCGTCCTCGTCGAGAGTGAAGAACTCACCGAGGTCGAGGCTCCAGTTGCCAACCTTGTAGGTGCGAGACTCCTCGGCAACAAGGTCGCGCTCGCAGTTGAAGTCGTCGAGAGCGAAGTAGGCTGCGGTATTCAAACCATACTGACCCTTATCACTGCCATCAAGCAGGAAGCGCACCTTAGCAACCTTGCCCAGAGAACGGAGGTCCATCCACTGCCAGGTGTCAAGGATGTAGTGGTCGAGAGCATTGTCGCTGCGGTAGTCGGCGAGATAGAAGTCGGTGCGAGCGGTCTCCTCGTCGTCGGCATCAAATCCCACTGCAGTGAGCTTGAACCACGAACCCTGAGAGAATGCGGTTGCAAAGCCGTCGCCCACTGCCATGCCATTGTAGGCATAAGCATTGTTGCTCACATACACACCCTTCAGGTTGTCGCCGTCGGCGTTGTTGGTAATCTCGATGAATTGACCCTCGGGGAAGGCAATTGAGAAGTTGCTCGAGCCGTTATGGCCCTCGCCCACTACGCTGTGCCACTGGTCATTGAGAGAAGCATAGTTGGTTGCAGTCTCGTTACTCAGTGAGTAGCCATACCAGTAGTTATAGCTTGGCATTGCACCGTTGTTGAAGTAGTAAGAACCGCTATAGAAGCCGTCTTCAACCATCGATGCAGTGGTTGGGTCATAAGCCCAGTGGCTTTCCTCGTCAAGGTAGTTGTCGTCCATCGATGCTGTCACTGCCTCGCCCAGCACGCGCACGCCAGTCTTGGCGGTTACGGTCTGTCCATCGGCACTGGTCACGGTGAGACGATAGCCATAAGAATACTCAGGAGCAATATTGAGAGTAGCCTCGTTGCCCACAACCACGTTCATCTGGTCACGCCACTCATAGGTGTAAGGCTCGTCGCCGCCAGCCACTACAGGAGTGATAGTAGCGGTCTCGCCAGCATTGATTGTGGCTGCCACCTTGTTGAGAGTAGCAATCAATGGCTCGATGTGACGCAGAGTGGTGAACTCCTCGGTCTCAACCACGTCGCTCTCCTCGCCCAGCGGGCTCACTACCATGAGGTAAGCCTTGTAGGTAGTGTTTGGAGTAAGGTCGGTGAGGTTAGTGTTCACCTCGGTATCGGCAGTGATGTCGACGCCATCGGTCTCCTTGAGTTGGTCGGCAGTAACCGCCTTGAGCATTGGTGCTCCAGAGGGTTCGTCGCCAACAGTCTCAACCATGTAATAGAGCTTGCCGCCCACGGTCCACTTGCTCTTAACTGTTGCAGTGGTCTCGGCGATATCGTTAACGGTTGGGTAACCCTCGGCAATCTCAGGCTTCTCGACTACAACCTCGGCAAACTCGTAGGCACCGATGGTTGGAGTCTCGGCATTGCGCTGCTTGCCGTCGGCATCGGTGGTGATGAAGTCGACAGGCACACCGGCGTTAAGGTTGCCAGCGCTGAGCAGATGGTTGTCGATGTCGCTCATAAACTCGGCTTGCTCTGCAATGTTGCCTTGCTTGTTGTCGAGAGCATTGAGGTCGTCGATAGTAGCTGCATGGTTCTCGAAGATAGTTCCAGATGCAGCATAAACAGCGTTGTTGGTCATAATCAACGCCTTGGCGTCGTCGGCGCTGTTGATGTAGGCAAGTTTGCCGTTAGTGGTGAAGTTTTGCAGCAAGTTGTTCTGCATCTTCATGCCAGTGTAACGGTTACCGCTGCCGGCAGTGTAGTAAACATAGCCGTTGCTACCGCTCACGCGCACTGTGTTGTTGTAGAACGCGATGTTCTTAGAGTCGGCAGTCACTTGCAGACCAGCGACACTGCTGCTTGAGGCGTTGGTGATAACAATACTGTTGTTGTAAACAAGGATAGGATTATCAGCGCTTTGGCCCTCACAACCCTGACGCATGTAGATACCCTGCGAATAGTAGGTGTGAGTGTGGGTAATCACGTTGTTGCGAACTATCATACTACCAGAGTTGCGGTAGATGTCCATCGAGTTGTAGCCAGTAGCGGTTGATGTGCTCTGGCTGATGTTGTTGTTCTCGATAAGGGCGTTGGCAACGTCGGTGATGTAGATACCCTTGCTGCGAGGCTCAGATATCTTGTTGTTGGTAATTACATAATCGAGTGCATCGGGCACAGCCACTGGACCAGGGCCAGTGAGACCCATTGCGATGTAGCCACCATAGAATTCATTGCCATCGATGGTGAGGTAGTCGTTGTTCATGCCACCCTTGTCTTCCATAGTACCCACATTCTCGGTCTTGAACAAGTTCATGCCGCTGTAACCGCTAGTCACGAGCTCAGCCTTGAGGTAAGAGTCCTTGAGGGTGAAGTGGCGGCTCTGGTTGTAGATATGGATGGCGTAAGGATAAGACTGGCTCTGTGGGATGAAGCTCATGCTCTCGAAACTTACCCAAGGAGTGGTCTCGACAAATACCATACCCTTCTTGAGCTCGCCATAGGCTGGAGCACTGTAACCGCCACCAGTGATAATCACCTTGCTGCGGTCACCACTCTTGCTCACGAAGGTAACGGTGTTTTGCTCGCTTGTGCCGCGCACCTTGCTGATGACGATGTTCTCGGCATAGCTGCCGTCCTCAACCTCGAAGCGCACAGCGCCCTCCACACCATTGGCCATGGCAGCGGTAGCAGCGGCAAAGGTTGGGAAGTCGGCCTCGGCACTTGAGCCAATAACATAGGTGCCCTTGATACCAGTCACCACCTGGCGCTCGGCGTTGGCACCAGTTACCTCAATCACGTTGTCGCCTTGAGCAACCTCAAGCACTTGCGCGTCGAGTTTGTTGCCAGTTTCGGCGTCGGCAGCCACATCGTAAGTGAGCCACAGATAGTAGTCACCGTTGTCGCTGATTTCGATTGGAGTGTCAAGAGTCAAAACGTTCTCGCCATTGGCAACTGTGGTGAGCGATGCCACAGGATTGGCGTCGCTGAAGTTAGCGGTGTGATTGGTGTAATAGAGCTTAGCAGCAGTGATGTCGCTCACGCTGGTAGTTCCAGCATTTGTGAACTTCACGCTGTTGATAGTGATAGGCTCCTTGTCGCCGCTCACGGTGACCTTGAGCTGCTGCATCAGCGCGTCGCTCATGCTGCGGTTCACGTCTTCGTTTGTGGCAGTAGCCTCAACGCTCTCGATAGCAAATGGAGTCTTCTCGTGCAGTGTCACTGCGATAGCCCATCCGTCGAGGGTTGTAGCTGTAGAGTTGCCCTTATAATAAACGGTGAGAGAGCCATCCTCGGCCTTGCTCACAAGGTTTGCGGGACCAGTGGTGGTCGAGTACTTGTTGAGCAGGTTGTCGTCGTTGACCTCTTGGCCGTTATAGACGTACATGTTGCCTGAGCCAATCGAGAATGTACCCTGAGTATTGAGCTCAATGGCGCTGTTCTCACGGCCGGGGATGAAGGTAACGGTGCCAGTTAAGCCCTTGCTTACCTTGCCGTCGGGTCCTCCATCGTCGTAGAACATAAGAGGATTGTTGACAACAATCACGTTGTTGCCTTCCTCAAGCAGATAGATGTACTTAACCACGCGTGCACCTTCGGGATCACCATTCTCAACAGTGGTGACAGTGCCAGCGGCATCGGTGATTGAGAGGAGCTTGGCGTCGACTTGGGCCTCAGCCTCGGCGTCGGCTTTAACATCAACGGTCACCCAGAAGTAGTTCTTGCCCTCGGTGAGTTCACGCTCGCCAGCGACAGAAACCTCGCTCTGTGCAGGATTCTCAACGTTGCCAAACTCTACTGCGGTGGCAAAGTCGTTGGTGTTGTTGTAGAATACACTTACCTTGTTAACTGCAGCCTCGCTACCCTTGAGGTCAAGAGCGACGTTGTTGATAGTGGCGGTGCTGAGAGTGCCCTCAGTCTCGACTACGAAGTCGATGAGCTGGGCATTGCTGGCGCCTGGAGCGAGCACGTCGGTGCTAGTTTGGTTAACAGTCACACCGCTAACTTCCATGTTGTGGTTCTGGAAGGGCTGCACAGTGGCGGTCCAACCAGTGCCTGCATAGTAGCTGCTGGTGGTCTTAGGGTTGAAGCGGATGGTGAGTGAGCCATCGGCGCTCTGAGAACGGAGCACTTGGCCAGGACCAGTTGAGCTCTGGCTTGCGTCTTGCAAGCTCCACAACAGGTTGGCGTTGTTTAGCTCGGTACCGCTATAAATCTCATAAACGGCTTTAGTGCCGTAGCTTGAGTTTGAGTAATATACATCGAATGCCGAGAAGTCGATTTGTGCCACGGTGCCTGCCTCGGCAGGTGTGAAGGTGACGATGTAGTCGGCATCTACGGTCTCATACTTGCCATTGTAGCCCTCAGTGTTGGTGAAGGTCCAAGGGCCGCTGATAACGTGGCTGTGCGAGCCTTGAGTGGCACGGCACACGTTGTTGACGGTGCGAGTGACAGTAACAGTTGCCTCGGGAGCCTGAGTTGTTTCGCCCACGAGCACATTGTCGAGCGACAGAGTGATTTGCTCGCCGTTCTGCGCATTGTCGTTCAGGTCGAGAACAACAGCCACATAGTTGTGACCCTCGATAAGCTCCTTCTCGCCAGTGATGGCGATGCTGGTTCCAGTGACATTCACCTCTCCAAATGGATTGGTAGTGGTGAACTCGTTCTTTTTACCTAAATAATAAGCGCGTGCGCGCGCGATGTTCTTAGCATCGGCGGCAGTGAGGTTGATACCCTTGAGGCTCAGTGGATTTGCTGTATTGTCGGTTTGCACGTCGATGACGAGCATCTGGGCGTTGGTGTCGCCTGCGCTAACGGTAGCAGTCGACGCTGCCTCGCCTGTAACACCGGCAAGTGTCATATCGCCTGGCAGGAACTGGCTCACCAGTGCCTCCCAACCGCTCTTGGGATAACCAGCGGTGCTCTTGAGGTAGACGGTGATAGAGCCGTCGTCGGCAGTCGATTTCACGATTTCGGGCTCGTCGAGCAAGGTGGTGATGAGGTTTGCCTCGTTCACCTCACGTCCGTTGTAGAACTTGAACACGTCGTTGTAGCCAACACTAGAAGTGTTGAACAGGTCGAGCTTCGAGAAGTCAATCTTGATGGCATTGCCCTCGGTTGCAGGAACAAAGGTGATTTGTCCTTCAAAACCTTGGGTAATGTTGCCATCCTTGCCGCCGTCGTCATAGAAGTTGTAGGGCACGTCGCCCACAGTGATAACTTGTGGAGTGGTGGAGATGAGCGCGATAGCAGGTTTGGCGACTGCTACTGGAGTGCCAGCCGTGAACGGAGACACACCGTCGGGCATGCCAGTGGTTGCAATCTTGGTAATCTCGATAGCGGCTTTAGCGCCAGGAACGGCATCGCCCAGGAACTCACCTGCAATCGAGAACTTGTTTGAGCCCTCGGCTAGTGGTTGATTCAGGGTGAAGGTGTAGCCGTCGCCATCGGCAGCCACTGTGGCATCGAGTGCTGTAGCGCCCTTGAACGAAGGCTGCGAGCCTGCATAGAGGCGCAACTGCGTTGGGTCGACAGCGTCCTCGTTGGTCGTTGCCTTGAACGAGATGCCAGTCACATTGTCGGCATTCATCACGCCGGTGGTGGTAACCTCGGCGGTAGCGAAGTTCACGGCCTCGGTGGCGGTTGTGGCAGCATCCACGTCCTCGTAGTTGCTAGAAGCGCCAGTCACGGTCATGTCTTCGAGGGTGATACACCTAACTGTACCCTTCCAGCCGTCACAGGTTTCGGCATAACGGTAAAGATAACCTACTGAGATGATGCCCGAAGCATCGGTAGCAGTGTAGGTCTTGTTTTCATAGGTACCGTCAAGCTTCTCGAGCACATTACCCGTGGGCAGTGTGGAGCTTGCGGTCACGCCACTTGTTGTTGTAGCATAGCTGAACGAGTTGTCGGCATCTGGATCGCCAGCATACACGTTCACGTAAGCAGGCCAGCTAGCACCGTCGTTGCGCACGTCAAGCCTCTCGAAGGTAAGCTGGATTGCTTTTCCCTCGGCGGGCTTGAACACTGTGAGCGACTGTGAGTTGTTGCTGCTAGAAGACGAGATTCCCTGATAACCATTCATGTCGTAGAAGGTTATCACCTCGTCGGCAGCAACCTCAATGGTCTGCTTGCCAAACTGCAGCTGATTGACGGTGCGGTCGGCACGCGCAGGCAGTGCCATAGCCACGATAGCCATCAGTAGCACAAGGTTTTTGGAAAGTAAACTTAGTTGCTTCATAGTTAATTAATTATGTTAATAAAATCGTCATCTCACTCTACTCTCGGTGAAACGACGAAACAACATGAAGCAAGGTGGAGTGCCCTGACGGGCAGAAATCCTCCAAATCTGAAACAAATCAAACAAATTCAACAAATTAAAACAAATCAAACAAAGAATTATTTTGTTGTTCTAGTTAGGCTTTGTTGTTTTTGTTTGCCCCACAGCGAGTGTGGTGCCTGCGCCAATTGTCCTTAAACAAAACACTGTCTAATGCCAAATAATTTTGTCATTAGTTGTCTTTTAAAAACAGCGTAAACCTGCAATGTGTTCCGGCCCTAATTCCACGAGAGCGCGAAAAATTTTTAACGATAACGAGGCAGGTCTTCTGGCTCATTCCCATCGCTCGCCTTGGGGCCTTCCCACAAGTTTAAACTTGCAGTGACCGAAAATTCAGAGTAATCAGTGAGTTCGGCAAGCGACATGTAATGGGGAAAATACAGCAGCGGGTTCTGCCCAGGATTCTCACCTGTGTTCCCTTTTCAGCCACCAGTGGAGCGGGTGCTCGTGGTGGCCACCACATTATCACGATGCAAAGTTAGGCATTATTTCTCACACCACCAAATTTTCAAGGCTTGAACACAGCAAACATTACCGCAAAGGAGACTATAGAAGAATTTGCCGAGCAAAACGGTTGTCAAAGTCCATTTTTTTGTAACTTTGCACAAAAGAATTATCAACCAATAAAACCACGACATTATGAAGAAGATACTTTTATTACTAGCAATCATCCTGCCTTTTGTGCTCACATCATGCGGTGACGATAAAGACGAACCAAAATCTCTTGAGCAACAACTTATTGGCCAATGGGAAAGCTCATGGAAGATTGATGGAGACAATTATCATAATATCGCTATTTTTGATTCTGAGCACCAGTTTTATCATACTGGCTACAAGAATGACACCCAAATCATACGTGTGTCATATACCTGGGAGTTGAATGGAAACACTTTAAAACTGATTAGAAATTACGACTCAGCCGAAACCACACATGAGATTTCTATTAAAGAGAATGCGCTAACAATAAGTGGATATAAAGAAACCTACTATAAAGTAGAGAGCTAATGTCCCTCATTATTATTTTAAGGAACAAAAGCGGTTGGTTTACACACTGAGGTAAATCAACCGTTTTTCTCGTAGGAGCATAATTCCTTGCCTTTCATTTTTGGTTTTTTAGGGATAATTTAAGTGAAGGCTTGCAATTGTGATTGAAAAGTTGTAATTTTGCTCTTTGAGTTTTATTAATATCATTAACGACAACATTATGAGCAACTTATATTTTAGAAGCAAGAAATGGATGGTGAGGGCATTGGTGGCTATAGGCACTTTGTTAGGTCTCACATCATGCCACAAGACCATTTACGAGCCCAAATCTATTGAGGGCGTCTATGGTCCCCCTCCTGGCAACTATGAGAATGTGGAGCCTGTAAAGGTGGTTTATGGTCCTCCCCCTGTACAGGTGGTAGATGGACATAGTGACAAAGCCATAATCATTGCCCCCGAGGAATAATTCATTAAGAATAAAATAATTAAACCAAATAAAATTTATATGCAAGACGAAAAAGATTTACAGCAACAACAGGAGCAGATTGAGCTTCCCGAAAACGCGTTTCGTCCGTTGAAGGAAGGCGAAAAGTATGTTCCTATCTTGCGCCCCGAGAAAAACTATCCCGAGGTGACTCCCTATTCGGTGTCGATGGGTCTTATCATGGCGGTGATTTTCAGTGCCGCAGCAGCCTATCTGGGACTGAAAGTGGGACAAGTGTTTGAGGCGGCGATTCCCATCGCCATTATTGCAGCAGGTATTGCTGGTGTGACCAAACGTAAGAACTCGCTCGGCGAAAACGTTATCATCCAGTCGATTGGTGCTGCCAGCGGTATTGTAGTGGCTGGTGCCATCTTCACATTGCCAGCGCTCTATATCCTGCAACAGAAGTATCCCGAGATGACCGTCAACTTCCTTGAGGTGTTCCTCAGTTCGTTGCTTGGTGGTGTGCTGGGTATTTTGTTCTTCATCCCATTCCGCAAGTACTTCGTAAAGGAGAAACACGGAGACTTCCCCTTCCCCGAGGCAACAGCAACAACTCAGGTGCTTGTTCAGGGCCAAAAGGGTGGCGAGCAGGCCAGACCGCTGCTCATCGCCGGTCTTGTGGGTGGACTCTATGACTTCTTGATGAGCTCATTTGGCTGGTGGAAAGAGGTTATCTCGACAACAGCCATTCCCGCTATGCAGAACTTTGCCGACCAAACCAAGTATGTGTTCAAGGTTAACGTGAGTGCTGCGACCCTAGGTCTTGGTTTCATCATCGGTCTTAAGTACAGTTTCATCATCTTTGCCGGTAGTGCTTTCATTTGGTGGGTTGTAGTACCATTGTTTGCGGCTGTAAGCCCCGACATGGCAGCTATGGCTACCGACGACATCTTCAAGGACTATGCCCGCTCGATTGGTATTGGTGGTATCGCAATGAGTGGTATCATTGGCATCATCAAGTCGTGGGGCGTGATTAAGAACGCCGTGGGTCTTGCTGGCAAGTCGTTCAAGAAAGGTGGAACTGAGGAGAAAGAGGAGCGCACTCAACGCGACATCCCAATGAAGTCGCTCGTGTTTGCACTTTGCGCAGCATTGGTTATCACCTTCGTATTCTTCTGGATTGGCGTGATTCACAACCTGCCCCAGGCAATCGTGGCATTTATCGTTGTTGTGGTTATCGCATTCCTGTTCACTACCGTTGCAGCCAACGCTATCGCTATCGTTGGTAGCAACCCCGTGAGCGGTATGACACTGATGACACTGATTATTGCTTCGGGTATCTTCGTTGCCGTTGGCCTTAATGGCTGGCAAGGTATCGTTGCCTCGATGATTATTGGTGGTGTGGTTTGTACAGCACTCTCAATGGCTGGTGGCATGGTGACCGATATGAAGATTGGTTACTGGATTGGTACCACTCCTGCCAAGCAGCAGACTTGGAAGATGCTCGGCACCGTTCTCTCGGCAGCTACCGTGGGCGGTGTGATGATTATCTTGAACAAGACCTATGGCTTCTATGAGGGCGCCGTTCCTGGCGAAGCTCCTCTTGTAGCACCTCAGGCCAACGCTATGGCAGCCGTTATTGATCCATTGATGACTGGTGGCGAAACACCCTGGACATTCTACATTTGTGGTGCTATCCTCGCTTGCCTGCTCAACTGGCTCAAGGTTCCCGCATTGCCATTCTCGCTGGGTATGTTCATCCCATTCCAGTTGAACACTCCACTGTTGATTGGTGGTATCATCAGCTGGTTTGTAAGCACCCGCAGCAAGGACGAGAAACTCAACAAAGCTCGCATGGATAAGGGCACGCTCATCGCCAGCGGTTTCATTGCCGGTGGAGCACTGATGGGAGTTGTGAGTGCCGCGATGAAGTTTGGTGGATTTAAGTATGAGAGCCCACTTAGCGATGGCTTCTCGAGCACTCTCGGCTTGATAATGTATATTGCACTCATTATTTACTTCGCAATAAGCTGCCTCAAGGCCAAGAAAGATTAATATTATTTACATCAAGCTATTATGGCACAGAATAAAAATGTAATATATGCTATATCGGGTGTAGCAGCAGCGTTGCTGGTGGCTCTGGTGGGCGTTGTTGCCTACAATATGGGCAAGGACAAGTCGGATGAAAGTACTACAACTGACTCTAGTAGCTCAACTGAGCTTACTACAACTTCCAACAGCACCAGCAGCACGGCGCTCGACATGACTTCGGCTCAAACCGAGCAGCCTCAAGAACCAGAACCAGACCCCATCGATGTGCTTGCTATGGAGCACTGGCACCTTACAGGCACTATAGCTGGTCAAGGTGTTGTGATGGAGCTGGACAACGACGGCGGTACTTTGAGTGGAAGTTATTATTACACCAAGTTTGGTCATCCTAACGACGCTTTGCAACTTAATGGCTCAATTGAAAATAATGGTAATATCTTCCTAGATGAGTTTGACGCAAATGAAGGTTATGACTCTGGATATATGGAGGGACACCTTAGCATGGATGGTCATTTCTCAGGCACGCACCACAGATATAAGAATGGTGCCAACACCCGCATTAGACTGAATGTGGAGTTGTAGCACATCACCGCTTCACATTACTAACTTTTAAAGTGGTGCCCTATAAATCGCAAATGATTTATAGGGCACCACTTTTATTATTTCAATTCACTTTTTATTTGCGCCGCCCTTTTTGGTTTTTATGACCACAACGCCATTGGCGCCTCTAATACCATAAATAGAGGTTTCTGATGAGTTCTTCAGTATTTGAATTGACTCTATATCATAAGGGTTTAACATGCTGAGGGGACCATCATAGGGCATGCCATCAACGATATACAGGGGCTCGGTGCTCGCATTCAGCGAACTAATGCCACGAATGAGCAATGATGGAGACGAACCTGGCATGCCAGACGAATTAACAAGCACGCCTGCTCTCCCTTCAAGTGCCTGGGTAATGTTCGTAATTGGATAATCACTCTTATCAATTGAAGATTCCATCCATTTCGAGCTAGAGCAACCAGCCAAACAAACAATCGTCATAAGCAAAACCAATTCCCTCATAACTAACAAAGTATTGTGTAAACGATATGACAATAAACTTCGGTATCTACAAAATGCACACTATGACTACTTACTTTGTGAGGAGGTTGCGGCGGAGCTCGCTGATGGTGATAGCTGCGGCGACTCCCACGTTGAGGCTCTCGCTGCGAGCGCCCTTAGTGGGCATTGCGGGAATGTGCAGCCGCTGCGTGACATGAGCTGCGATTTTTGGGCTTATGCCTTGCCCCTCGTTACCAAAGATAACAAAAGCGCCGCCAGTGGGCAAGTTGGCGCTATAGATGTTGTCGCCGTCGAGGAAGGTGCCAAGGATGGGCATGTCGGTGTAATCGTCGAGGAAAAAGTCGAGGTCGGTGTAATGCACCTTCACCCTGCTTATGGCTCCCATCGTGGCCTGCACCACCTTGTGGTTATAGACATCGACAGTAGACTTGTTGGCAAAAATATTCTTTATGCCATACCAGTCGGCAAGGCGCATCACGGTCCCCAGATTGCCGGGGTCCTGAATGTTGTCGAGCACGATATTGAGCCCGTTTCGCACCTCGTCGTCGGTGTAGGTGGTCTCAGGAATCTCGTAGACCGCCATCACATCGCTTGGTGTGGTGAACTGCGACATGCGTGCCATCTGGCTCTTGTGAGCCATCACCAGCTTGGGATAATGCTCGGCTGTGCCCTGCTGCTCATACCACGCCTTGGTGGCGATGAGGTAGCGGCAGTTGAATGCGTTCCAAGTGTCGCGCACACATTTCCATCCCTCGGCGACAAAGAGGCCTTCCTTGTCGCGATATTTTTTAACCGCCAGCGATGACACCAGCTTGATTATTCCGTTATTAATGTCCTGCATATTACCAACGGTTGTTTTGTGGATTAAACTTGCGGAACTTGCCTCTAGGCTGCACTGGCCGCATGGAGCTCACACTTGAAGGAACGTCGTAATGCGGCTGATCATCATAGTAGCTGCCACTACTATAGTCATCATCATAGCCATAGTTATCGTTGTAGGCCATAGAATTGTTATCATCCACAACGCTAGGAGTGCTTGGCGACGGGCTCGCAGGAGCCACTTCTTTCTTGGGAGCAGGATTAGGGAGCGAAGCTTGTGCAGTATTGTCACGCCTGTGTGAGTGACGTGTTGTGACTACTGGCTCTTGTGGAGCATCGCTCTCGTCATCCTCGATAACCTCGTTATCGTTAGAGACATAAGCGATTTCTTGTTCCTCGGCCAAAGTATCTATTTCTTGAACCTCAACACAAGGATCATTATCTTGATTCACAATCCTCTCGGGGAAGTCCTGCTGCTGTCTTGGTGCTTTGGTGAGGTGCTTCCTGTGTCGCACACACGAAAGCATCAGCACCACAACCATCAGTGCCAGGACTGTAAACAATATGTTTCGTCTTGTTCTCATTAGTGGAGAGTGTTATGGAGTCTCAATTGGTTTATCTCTTCTTGATGGAAGTGGAACTGCCACATTTCTGTTAGACTTGGCAGGATCATCGCTAGCTCTGGGGCGCGAAGGAGGAGGCGGTGGCGTAGAAGTATTTGCCTGTGGCTGTGGAGTATTCTGCCTACGGCTAGAGACAGAGCTGCGGTCATCGGCCTCTGGCTCATCATCGTGAATGGGCTCATCGCTACCAAAGTTCTCGGTGTTCTCATAGGGGTCGTAGGGAGGAACATTGCCACCATTATACCTGGGAGAACGTGGAACGCTCACACTGCTGCCAGTGGGATATCGTCCATCGAGCGATGCCTTAGAATCGTTACCTCCAGTGCTGCCACTGTTTCCTGTGTTGGGAAGTTCAACATTGCCAATGCCAGGAGCCCTGGGCACGCTGACGTCGGTACCCACCTGCATTGAGTCGCCAGGCATTACAGGCAACAAGCTGTCGATGCTCACGTCGGGGTCGGCAAGAGTGTCGGTAGCAACAACTTGCTTGGTGCTTTTATCCTTGCTTGAGCCACCAAAGAAGCATGCTGCTATGCCGCCAGCCAGTAGTAATGAAGTGAGAATAATAAGTCCTGCCCATTTCACCGACTTATACTTGTTCTTGATGGCAAACTTTTCAGAGTTCTGCTCACCGTCAACCACGAGTGGCTCGCCTTCCTGGGCTGAAACTTCGCCGGGAATGGGAGGTATGGGTGGTGTGGCAGCCGACTCGCCTTGATCTTTGGCCAAGGGACTGGCAACTACCGATGGGGCAATATCAGGAGTTATCTGCTCATAATTGACCATCTTGTCACACATAGCAGCCTCGTTATCGATGAGAAGAGTCTCGCCTTCCTCATGGTGAACGCTGTCGACTTGGAACAACACTGCAGTGCGGTTGTCGCTGCCGTTCTTGGCTAGCATTTGGATAGCGGCGAGTTTCATTTGGTCGCCACTATTGTTGCGCATCAGCACCTCGAGGAGCTGCTCGTCGGTAATCTCGCCACACACGCCGTCGCTGCACACCAAGAAATAATCGCCTGGCTCCACATTGGTTATCATCGCCACATCGGGAGTCTGGGCGGGTTGAGGTGATGGCAACATGGCGCGAGTGAGAATGCTGCGCTTGGTAGAGAGCTCGGTTTCGCGGCGCGAGAGCACACCCTTCAGGAACAAATCGTTGACAAGAGAGTGGTCGCGCGAGCGATAAAGGATAGTGCCACTTGACGGACGCACATGGTAGATGCGAGAGTCTCCTATGTGGGCCGCCACAACGCCATTGCGGCCAATCACGAGCATCGCCAGTGTAGTGCCCATGGGCTTATCGCTGGGGTGCTCACGGCTTGCGACATTGAGCTGCTCTTGAGCAAAAGCCACCGCTTCGAGAGCTCTTTCATAAGTCATGGGCGAGTCATCGCTAACGTAATCTCGCACCCAAGCTCCCACTGCACGCGAAACGACCGAACTGGCAATCTCGCCATAGTCGTGGCCACCGATGCCGTCGCACACCACCACTACTTGCTGCTCCTGTGGCAGCTCGCCAAGTGATGGAAACAGGGCATCTTCCTGCTTTGCTCTAGCACCTATCTCATAGATTCCTACCGGTGCATTTATCTTGATTATCATCAGTATATAAGCTTATAGTTATTTATATATAATTAATAACGCAAGATATTGTTTTTAATTGCATTGAAAGCTAGATTTTAGTTAATGACCGACCTTTATCAGTTGTGGTAACATGTTTTACACTTTTTATGTGACTATTGTCTCTTTTCTATTGCTTTTGACAAAATATATTGCTACCTTTGCAGTCGTATTTTTGGATAAGAATACTAAGTTAAAAGTTTTCCAATCTTTTAAATTAAATTTATATTATGGTAAGTTACAAGGAATTAGGCCTGGTCAACACCCGCGAGATGTTTGCTAAGGCAATCGACGGAGGCTACGCAATCCCCGCCTTCAATTTCAACAACATGGAGCAGCTTCAGGCTATCATCAAGGCAAGTGCCGAGACTAAATCGCCTGTTATTCTGCAAGTTTCGAAAGGTGCGCGCAACTATGCCAACCAAACCCTTCTTCGCTACATGGCACAGGGTGCTGTAGAGTATGCAAAGGAACTTGGCTGGGAGCATCCCCAAATTTGCTTGCACCTCGACCATGGTGACACATTTGAGGTGTGCAAGAGCTGCGTTGACTTTGGTTTCTCGAGTGTGATGATCGATGGCAGCTCGCTGCCCTATGAGGAGAACATCGAGTTGACAAAGAAGGTTGTAGAGTATGCTCACCAGTTTGACGTAACTGTAGAGGCTGAGCTTGGCGTTCTCGCTGGCGTTGAGGACGACGTACAAGCCGAGGAGTCACACTACACTAAGCCCGAGGAGGTTATCGACTTCGCTACCCGCACAGGTTGCGACTCGCTGGCAATCTCAATTGGCACCAGCCACGGCGCTTACAAGTTCAAACCCGAGCAGTGCACCCGCGACCCCAAGACTGGCAAACTCGTTCCTCCCCCCTTGGCATTTGACGTGCTTGACGCAGTAATGGAGAAACTTCCTGGCTTCCCCATCGTGCTTCACGGCTCATCGTCAGTTCCCCAAGAGTATGTTGACATCATCAACACTTACGGTGGCAAGATGCCCGATGCCGTTGGTATTCCCGAGGAGCAGCTTCGCAAGGCCGCTAAGAGTGCTGTTTGCAAGATCAACATCGATAGCGACAGCCGCCTAGCCTTCACCGCTGCAGTGCGCAAGGTATTCGCTGAGAAACCTGGTGAGTTTGACCCACGCAAGTATTGCGGTCCTGCACGCGACGAGATGACCAAGCTCTACAAGCACAAAATCATCGAGGTTCTTGGTAGCGACGGCAAAGCCGAGTAACTCCCACAAAACAAATTAACTACAGCGACTCGCCCAGCAATGAGCGGGTCGCTATTTTTGCTGAAAGTAAGGCTCACACTCATGCATCTTTTTATGCCAGACTATGGTAGAGAAAATATTTTTTTGTGGTTATGGGAAAAACTTGTAATTTTGTAGTTTGAATTTGATTAAAACAAAACACAAACATACTATATGAAGAAATTTTTGGTAATGATGGCTGTGGTAGCGACAATGATGTCGCTGATATCGTGCAGCCAGGAGAAAAGCATCTATCAGCAAGAAACAAAGTATCTTCCAGTGCTCTTGCAGGGTAGTCAAAAGTGGAGCATCCTTAATGTAGAAACTGGACAGCTGGTGGCGAAAGACGCATTCAGCGAGGCACCATCACCAGTTGTTGATGACATGTTCTGGGTGTTCAACGACAATGGCCGCATCGACTTCTATAATGTTGCCGACTGCAAGAACAAGGTTAATAAAGAAGTGTATGGCAGCGCCACATGCTTTAGCGACGGATATGCCATCGTGAGCAAGCCCGGCGAGCCACTTCAAATCATAGACAAAGAGTGCAACACCGTAGCCAAACTGTCGCCAAGTTTTCTCACCGCATCATTGTTCAGCCACGGCAGAGCCGTTGTTCACACCGATATGGACCAGTATGGATACATTGATGTGAAGGGCGACACAGTGATTAAAGCCAACATGGGTTATGCCGCAGGCTTCAACGAGGACAATGTAGCCCTGGTGTCGTTCAGCTCTGCTTCCGACAGCGCCAAGGTGCTTTCCGTAATCGACAGCAACGGCAAGAAGCTCTATGACTTCGACTCCGAAAAATATCAAATCATCACTCCATTCTACCGCATGGGTGTGCTCGTTGTAGCCAAGAAAGACTCCCTTGTGTGCCTCGACCGCAATGGCAAGGAGGTTGAGAACCCACTAGAGACTCCCAAGAAGGTTAAAGATGGCGGCTATCGCGACCGTGTGTATGCCGGCGACGGCAAGTATATGGTTGTCAAGGGCGACCGCATGGGTCTCGTTGATAAGGAGAACAATGTACTCATTCCTTTTGAATATAAATTCATCCAGAATATATCATCAACAAGATATGTGGTGGGCAAAGACAGCGTTATGTTGCTTGTTGACGACCACGGCAAACAAGTGGGCAAGGCAAAATTTGTTGACTTCAAGCCATTTAACTCCGAGGCGCAAGCTTTGAGGGGATACATCAACATGGAGGTCACTGCAGCCAACCTGCTGAGCTTCATCGACGAAGACATGGTGTGCTTCGCCAAAAAAGGCTCCACTCTTATGGACTTGAACCAACTTGTGGGTGTACAGCCAGCACAATATGTGGGCATGAAGCAGATTGACCGCCCGCTGCCACCGTTGTTCTGCAGCTACATCTTCGACAGCGAGATAGCGTCGCTCTCTACTTCGGCCCCAGCAGCTACCGACAGCCTATCGGCGCCTAGCCTGAGCAACGATACCGTTCCCGCCCTCTCGGCTGGACCAGTAGCAGAGTTTAACTACAATGCCAAACTGCGCGGCGTGAGCATGAGCTTCCTCGTGCTAGAATGCGCACCAGGCACCGAAGAGGCTTTGTTAAAGATTATGAGCAACGCCATGGGAAGCAAGGGCTTCAAGCTCAACCCCGACGGCACGTTCACCAGCGAAGCCGGCACCGCAGTGGTGATGGGCTATGAGAATGGCATTTTCAAGCTCAACTACTACTTCAACCCCGACGAGATGAAGCCTCTCCCCCGCAAGAGCCGCTCGATTTAACAATGGTATTACCAGGCTTAATATCTATTCTCAGCAAGAATATACAATGTGATTTGGCATACTTTTTGCAGAGATAAAATCAAAGGCACAAGCCTTGTGTGAGTTTATTACTTAATTACTTAACTCTTAACACCTTTATATTATGTCTTGCATTAGAGTAATATTGGCCATAATCTTTCCACCGCTGGCTGTGGTGGACAAGGGTTGCGGATCATTTCTAATCACTTTCATCCTCACTTGCTGCGGATGGGTGCCAGGAGTAATTGCCGCTCTAGTGATTCTCAACAACGATAAAGGCGACAAGGGCAACTACAAACAAGGTTACAACCAAGGCTACAACCAGGGTTATAACCAGGGACAACGAAGCAACGTCTACGGCAACCAGCAGCAAAACAGCGGTTGGCAAGGATGGTAAAGCATTAGTTAGGTATTATGGGCCCTATGATTAACGACAACGCAATTAAGATGCTGGAACAACGTGGCATCAAGCCTACCGCGGTGCGCATTCTTGTGCTCCGCGAGATGCTTGCGTGCGACAGCGCTTTCTCGCTACAGTCGCTTGAAGACAGGCTCGATAGTGTCGATAAGTCGACCATCTACCGCTGCATCACCTTGTTTCTCACTCACCACCTGTTGCACGCCATTGACGACGGCACTGGCTCGTTCAAATATGCTGTGTGTGACAACACATGCCACTGCGGTGAGGAAGGCGAGCATCTCGACGACCTGCATGCACACTTCTATTGCGAAGTGTGCCATCGCACGTTCTGCCTGAGCCGCATCAACGTTCCCGTGGTAGCTTTGCCCGGCAACTTCAAAGTGCATGACATAAACTATGTTCTCAAGGGTGTGTGCCCCGAGTGCAGCTCACATGAGCCGCTCCAAACATCTACACATTAACCCCATTTGTCGATAAAATAATGGCGATTACCCATTTTGGGCATATATAGCAGTCTAAGACATTAAACCTATCTTATTAAAAATGGTCAAAATAGCACGAGACACACTTCTCGTGGAAACAACAAGAAAATAACAAAAACTAAATACACAACACTATGGAAAGAAAAAGTCTACAATCATTTGCAGTAATAGCCATGACAGCGGCAGCACTTGTTCTCGCTGTTCCTGGTAACGCCCAAGGACGCCGACCAGGTGGCGGCGGCATGGGTGGCAATCGCCCAAGTAGTTCACAAAGCTCGTCACCGCGCAGCAGCTCGCCAAGCATGAGTTCGTCGCCGCGCAGCAGCTCGCCAAGCATGAGTTCGTCGCCGCGCAGCAGCTCGCCAAGCGTGAGCCGTCCTAGCTCTCAAGTGAGCAACCGTCCTGGCACTCAAAGCGTTAGCAGCCGTCCAAGCACACCAAGCATGGGCAGCCGTCCTAGCACGCAGATAAATAATAACCGTCCAAGTTCGCCAAGCATGGGCAGCCGTCCCAGCACACCAGTAAACAACAACCGCACCACAAGCTCACCAAGCATGAACACCCGTCCTAGCGGTAATGGTGGTTTCCATGGTGGAAATGACAACGGCGGCAGCCGTCCAAGCACTGGTGGCAGAACCAACTTTGGCCGTGACAACGCCCGAACAGGTATTGGCAGTCCAACCGTGAGCGGCAGTGGAGTTACCAACGCTCGTCCAAGCGATCAGTTCAACCGCGGCACCAGCCGTCCCGGTGGTAACTATCGTCCAGGCGGAAATGACCGTCCTGGTGGCAACAATCGCCCCGGTGGAAACGACCGTCCAGGTGGAAATGACCGTCCAGGTGGAAACATGGGTGGTGGCAACAATGGCGGCAACCACGGAGGTAACAACGGTGGCAACTATCGTCCCGGTGGAAATAACGGCGGCAACTACCGTCCCGGTGGAAACCAAGGTGGCAATTACCGTCCAGGTGGAAACAACGGCAACCATCGTCCCGGTGGAAACCATGGCGGAAACATGGGACATCGTCCTCCCGCACACCACGGCATCAACCACGGCGGACCTCGCCCCGACTACAACCGCTATCGTTGGCACGACAGTTTCCGTCCACGCGGACCACGCGACCGCTGGTATGACTACTATCGCTACAATCGCTGGAGCTGGAGAGCTCCCATCGCTCCCCCTCTGCGCCCCTGGCGTCCACGCGTAATCTGGTACTATCGCCCAATCATCCCCACTGGATATCGCATCTATGCTTCGGCACCACTGATTACCGGTGTACTGGGACTTGAGTTCGGCACCCTGCTTGATGCATCGCTCAACTATCTCTACTACAACGGATATAGCATCGACGGATATCAGGACAATGTAGTTTACCTGCGCGACGTGAACATGATGGGTTACAGCTGGCCCGATGTAATGCTACAGTATAATGACGCTGGAGGTTTGTGCTACGCTGAGTTTGTCACCTCTTCAAGCTATCAAGACAACTACCGCTTCAACGACATCTATAGCAGCCTGTGCGCAACCTATGGCACACCTATCAATAGCGGAAACGGTTACTTCTCTTGGTACGGCGGCAGCCAGACTGGCTTCATCAACCTGAACTTCGCCTACGACAACGGCCGCTACTACACTGTAATGACCCTAGGAGCATAAAACTCTTTTCTATCATACACATAATATCTTAGGCATCGCCCTCAAAAAAGGCGATGCCTAATCTTTTAGGTGCGGTTTTAATGTTGTGAGGCGGGCAGCGAGGTTGTTACTTTGTCGATAAAAAGTAACTTCATGGAAAACACCAACAATAATATAACACCACAAGAGCACAATGACAACACAAGTTCTCCTGATCAAGAGCAGGAGCCCAGCTTTGAGATTGACCGACTGACTGTTGAGGAAATTATCGCTATCAACGAGGAGCGTAAAACTGCGTTGCAAGACAGCTACGACCCCATTGCCGGTATCGGGTGCTGTGGGCCGCGCGTGGAACGAGAATTGAGGCTGGACGGCGAGATTCTGGGCAAGTTTCTCATCCCGCACTCGATGGCCGCGGAGCTAGACTCTAATCCATGTAGCAACATTGAGCAATGGCAACGACTTCGCATCAAGCACGACTTTGAGTACTGGTGCGCCACCTGCGTCACAATCCTCGACAAGGTGAGTGGCCGCCTCCAGAACATGGTGCTCAACAAACCACAACGTCGCGTGCTGCGTGAGCTGGAGAAGCAGCGACTTGACAACAAGCCGTTGCGACTCATCCTTCTCAAGGCTAGACAATGGGGTGGAAGCACATTGGTGCAAATCTATATGGCATGGATACAGTTAGTGCTGAAAAGCAACTGGAACAGCCTAATTTGTGGACATCTGCACCAAACCTCACAAGCCCTGAAGGCTATGTATCGACGGGTATTGCGCAACTATCCCAAGCACCTCACCGACGATGGCAATAAGGTTGCGCTCAAAACATTTGAGGGATGCGCTAACGTGCAGCAGCTAAGTGGCAGCGATTCGCTAGTTATCGCTGGCTCGGCCCAGAGCCAGGATGCCATCAGGGGCTATGACGTGAAGATGGCACACCTGAGCGAAGTGGCCTACTGGCCATGCACCAAGCTACACTCTCCCGAAGATGTGATTCGTTCCATCGCCGGCTCTATTCCCATGGAGCCGCTCACCATGATAGTGCTAGAGTCCACAGCCAATGGTGTGGGCAACTACTTCCATCAGGAATGGCTACGCAGCAAGTCTAAGATGAGCGACAAGGCTGCGGTGTTTGTGCCTTGGTATGAAATAGAAATCTACCGCATGGAGGTTGCCGATGTTTCGCTGCTCATTGCCGAAATGGACAACTATGAGAAATGGCTGTGGGAAAGCTGTGGATGCACCCTTGAGATGATAGACTGGTATCACCACAAGCGCAAGGAATACCCCACCCAGAGCCTAATGGCTGCCGAATTCCCCAGCACCGACATTGAGGCCTTTACCAGCACCTCCAACAAGGTGTTTGCCACCGAGATTATCGATCGAATGCGTCACGGCAACGTCAATCCAATGCAACGTGGCGACATGGTGGCTCGAGGAACCAAAACCCTTGAGGGTGTAGACTTTGTCATCAACGATACTGGACCAATGGAGTTATGGAAACGTCCCGTGCCATCGCGATTCCGCAACCGATATGTGGTGGTCGTAGATGTGGGAGGACGCAGCGACAATAGCGACTGGTCGGTGATAGCAGTCTTCGACCGGAATCTCGACACTGGCGATGACAATAGGCAAAGCCGTCCCGAAGTGGTGGCACAATGGCGCGGACACCTCGACCACGACGAACTAGCATGGAAGGCGGCGCAAATAGCGTTCTACTACAACAAAGCCCTGCTGGTGTTTGAGAGCAACACCCTCGAATGTGAGGGAGATGTAGGGAACTTGATATTCCAACAAATCAAAGCGGTGTATCCCAACCTCTACCACCGCAATGGCGACGATGGTCAAAAAGGAGAGCCCAAACCAGGATTCCAAACCAACAAGAAAACCAAGCAGAGCGCTATCTACAACCTTATCGCCTATGCGCGCGACGGTTCATATATAGAGCGAGATAAAAAAGCTGTCGATGAAATGGCGTTCTACGAGCTCAAGCCCAACGGCAAGGGATATGGAGCACGAAAGGGGAAGCACGATGACATCCTCATGACTCGAGCCATTGGGCTCATGCTTATCGAGGAAATGCGAGTGAACGAAGGTCGCTCAAGAGCAATCAACCCCAACTACTTCGTCAACAATCTACATCTGTCGTTTTAGCCGCTAACATTTCAAGCTCAGAGACCCTACCCATTTGTGATAAAAAACAAGCAAATTGCCAATAAAAACATTAAATTCACAGAAAAAATAAGAAAAAAATGATATTTTTTAGGCAAAATGTTTGTTTTTTAAAAAATAATATATATATTTGCAACGTACTAAAGAATTCATAAGAGAATCTTTGTGTAAAAGACGCTCTTTCATGATAAAGAAAAATAGTTGTTTTATAGATAATTGTGTATTTAAGGAACGGGGCAGTCGTGAGACTCTCCCTTTTTCTTTTTCCAAAAACCAAAAAAGCCTCGATTTTCATCGGGGCTCTTTTATCTTAATGTGAGATAGATTTAGAATTGTGGTGGGGCCACTTTGAGCATGTCGCCCACCTCTTGAAGGCTGCCGTCGTTAGGCTCGGGGTTGATGCCCAACAGGTAGGCCAGCAAAGGATAGATGCACACGTTGCGGAAGGTGCCTGGCCTTACATAGCCAACCTTGAAGTCGGGGCCTATGGCACGGAAGCCGACGAGCATGTCGCTCAATGTTGGATCCCATCCGTGTTGGCCATTAATCACCTTGTTATTGTTACGGAAGCACCATCCCACATCGGGGAGCACCACCACGTCACCCATATTCTTGTTAGTGCCGTAATGCAAGTACTCGGGGAGTTCTCCCTTCTTCCATGCTTTAATGTGGTCAACCCCCTTGAGCGCGTTGACGATTGAGTCGGCATACTCAGGCTTTGTTGTGTAGATAAGTGCCGGGCTATCGCCATCAAAGTGCTTTACCCACTCCTTCTTGACGTATTCTTCGCTATTTACCACACGCACTTCGCTACACCAAGTCATGCCATGATCGCCAGCAATAATGAGATTCACCTTGTTGCCAATCTCGGGCAGAGCCTTGATGCGTGCCCACATGGTCCACAACAGCGAGTCCATACCCTCGGCCACGCGACGAGTCTTCTTGGTGATGGGACCATAGCTGTGAGCTGTGTGATCGGGCTCCTCAAAGTAGCACATTATCAAGTGAGGACGCTTCGCCTCGGGCATACTCAGCAACTCGATAACGCGGTTCACACGTTCTTGAGGCTTGAGCAGCGGTTTCTTGGCATAGTCCTGCCAGTAAGTGGGATACTCACCCTTGATTTTCACGTCACTTCCCACCCAATAGACGGTAGCAGTCTTCACGCCTTGACGCTTAGCAGTGAGCCAAATGGGGTCGCCACCATAGTGCTCTCCCTTGCGTGCCTCATCGCCACCTATTTTATATTTGCCTCCATTGCCAGTTCTGAATGTGTTGGCTATAATACCGTGGTGGTCAGGATAAAGTCCCGTAGCCAGAGTGTAGTGGTTGGGGAACGTCTTGGTGGGGAACGAAGGCTGCATCACCGCTTTCACGCCCTCACGTGCCAGTCGGTCGAAGAATGGCATGTCGAAGCACTCGGCGTAGTCCCAACGCAGTCCGTCGCACGAAACAATCACAGTGTAGGTGTCATTACCCGCTGCCCAGGCAGCAACCGCCAGCATTGAAGCCAGCATCAGGTTGAGAAGTCGTTTCATAGTTATAATCACTTTATTATTTTGTGCAAAGATAGCAAAAAGTTATCAGTTTTCAATTGTTAGTTATTAGTTTTTTCTAAGATTAAGAATATCGCGTGCAGTTTGTGAGTATCATCCCGCAAAGTTGCAGCTGGCGGTGTCGCAAAGCTGTGCAAGCGCGGTGAGTTTTTATTATCCAGTGGAATGCGGAAATGACAAAATTCTTAAAAAGTGTTAAGAAATTTGGAGATTCAAGATGCTTTGTTATACCTTTGCAGTGTACTAGTTAAGTAGTACACTAATGAAGTTATTGTTTAACCATCAAAATATACCAGTATTATGTTATCTATCAACGACTTAACATTTAGTTACAACAAACACGTTGGAGATTTGTTTCATAATCTCTCGTTTGAGTTGAATGCAGGCAACGTTTACGGGTTGTTAGGGAAAAATGGTTCGGGCAAAACCACCCTAATTAATTTAATGTGTGGCCTGCTCACCCCCAAGAGTGGCAATGTGACACTCGACGACGTGAATGTGCGTGCCCGACTTCCCAAAACTATGAGCGACATCTTCCTCGTGCCCGAGGAATTTGATCTGCCCAATCTCTCCTTAAAGCGCTATGCAAGTATCAATGCCCCGTTCTACCCCAATTTCTCGATGGACGACATGCAGCGCTACCTCGACATCTTCGATATGGGTGGCGACATTGATGTGAAACTCCACTCGCTGTCGATGGGACAAAAGAAGAAAGTGTTATTGGCATTCGCATTTGCCACTAACACCCGCGTGCTCATAATGGATGAGCCCACCAATGGCCTAGACATCCCAAGCAAGAGCCAATTCCGCAAGTTAGTAACCACAGGCATGACCGACGACAAGATGCTGCTCATCTCTACCCACCAGGTTCGTGACATCAGCGAGATTCTCGACCATGTGACAATCCTCGACCAGAGCAAAGTGTTGCTCAACGCTTCCATTGCCAGCGTGATGAGCCGCTTGGCATTCCGCCCCATGCGCGAAGGCGATCAGCCACTCTTCACGCAGCCTAGTGTGATGGGGTCGCTCGTGGTCGTTCCTAGCCAGCCCGACGAAGAGACAGCAGTTGACCTGGAGATGCTCTTCAACGCCACTCTTCAAAATCCCGATGCTATCAACCAATTGTTTAACGCCTAAAAAAGAACACAACTATGAATACCGTAAGTCAAACTTTTAATTGGAATCGCTTCGTTGCTGCACTCAAGAAAGAAGTGGTTGAGAACAGCCGCTTATTACTGTTCTCGGTTATAGGCTTATATGCTTTTTTTACATTTTTCATGATTCTTGGCAACCTTATTTCGCACAACCCCAAAATGGATGAATGGGAAATGATGACTAATGAAATGCCACAGACCTTTGTGTTTTGTGTAATATCTTTTGCTGCTTCCATCTTGGCCTCAATGGCATTCAAAGATCTTACCACAAAAAAACGTCGCACAAGCCTGTTCACTTCCCCGTCGTCAACGCTCGAGAAGTTTATTGTTAATGTGCTTATATATATTGTGGGGACTTTTGTGGTTCTGCTTGTAATCGCCCAGCTTGCCGACCTCACTCGCATAGCAGCATTGAAACTGTTTGAGACCGACAATTTCGTTGTTCCTGGCCCCATCAACTTCTTCAACAGCTTTAATGTGGAAATGGATTTGTCTGATATGAAAACGCTTGGATTAGATAGTGGCTTTAATCATCTGATGACAATAGCTGTAACTATTGGTACTGTATCAAGCGCAATAGTGTATCTGCTAGGCGCCGTGATATGGCCACGGTTGTCGCTTCTCAAGACCTATGCAGCAGCTTTTGTTATTGAAACCATATTGATGATTGTCATTTTAATTATTGTACTGATCATTTATCTGTGTGGTGGCATTCATGAGTTTGGCGATTGGTGTCTTGGATTCTTGAAAAGTGGTAACTTCTTAAGGGTTGTCATAGGGTTAACAGTAGTGCAGGGTGTTGCATTCTTCGCACTGGCCTGGTACCTGTTTAAGCGCAAAGATGTTGTTTCATTAAAATGGTGGAAATAAGTTATGAACTTCAAGGATAATAAAGCAATATATCTGCAAATTGCCGACCGCATTGGCGACCAGATTCTCTCGGGGACATTGACCGCTGAGGGCAAGGTGCCCAGTGTGCGAGAGTTGGCGGCAGAGATTGAGGTAAACGCCAACACTGTGGCGCGAACCTATGAATACCTTCAGCAGTGTGGCGTGATTTTCACTAAGCGTGGACTGGGTTACTTTGTGTGCCCTGATGCAAACGAGAAGATCATTGCTATGCGTCGCGAACAACTCATGCAAGGCGAGATGGACTACTTCTTTGGGCAGCTCAAGGCTGTGGGCATTACCCCTACCGAACTACAGGAGAAGTATCAAGAGTATCTCAAGCATTAACATATTTTTTGGTTTTTTGACGGATTTTTTTGAAACATTTGGTACTAATTTTGCGTCTAATGAGCAGAAAAAGCAAAAAAATAGAGAAAATGAAGAAAATTATTGCAATCCTATTGATGACCGTTTGCACCCTGAGCGCCATGGCGCAGCAATACAGTGTGCAATGCCAAGTGAATGACAGCGAGGGAGAGGGAATTCCCTTCGCCACGGTTTACATCTACAACAGCAGCGACACAACAACAGTGATTACTAGTGGAGTGAGTGATGCCTTTGGTAAGGTTGACCACAAGATCAGCAAGGCCGGAAGCTACATGATGCGCTTGCAATTTGTGGGCATGACACCACAAGACCGCAACTTCGAGGTCAGTTCTTCGGCTCCAGTGGCACAGCTGGGCACCATCGTGCTGACGACCCAGTCGACAATGCTCAAGGAGGTGGTGGTAGCCACTCAGCGCCAGCTCGTGAAGACCGAGATTGACCGACTGTCCTATGACGTGCAAGCCGATGCCGATAGCAAGACCAGCAACGTTCTCGATATGCTCAAGAAGGTGCCAATGGTCACCGTTGATGGGCAGGACGAGATTCGTGTGAAGGGTAGCACATCATTCAAGGTTTACCGCAATGGTCACCCCGATCCTGCATTGGCAAGCATGAACATGAAAGAGATTCTCAAGGTCATTCCCGCGTCGATGATTAAAAAGATAGAGGTGATTACCGACCCAGGTGCAAAATATGACGCCGAGGGCACAAGCGCCATCCTCAACATCATCATGGCCGATGGCAACGCTGGAACCATGAATGGTGTGACAGGAACAATTGGTGCAGGTGTTGACAACACGGGCAGTGTTAATGGTAACGCCAACATTACCGCACAGATAGGAAAAGTGGTTACAGCTATCAACTACGGCTACCAGAACCGTAATCGCCATGCCTCACACAACATCATGAACAATGAGATTAACTACCTGAGCAGCGGCAACACCTTGACCAGCTATAACGATTCACGCGCCAAGGTTAACGTGCACTATGGCGACATCAGTGCCAGCTGGGAGCCCGACACCCTCAACCTCGTGTCGCTCTCGTTTGGTGGATTCTACTATGACTATCGTGGCGACGGTGTGAACAACGCCAAGATGACCGACCGCAACGGCGACATCATCTATAAGTACACCACCATTGGTCACGCTCCAAAAGGCGACTTCTACGACCTGCACGGACGACTCGACTATGAGCACAAGACCCGCCACCCTGGTGAGACAATCACTTTGAGCTACATGCTCTCGACCAATCACAACGGCAACAAGTCTATCAACACTTTTAGCGACATGGTCAACTGCCCGTTCCCCTACACTGGTCAAATCAATGACACCAAGGAGAACTTCGCCGAGCACACCTTCCAGTTCGACTGGACTCGACCCTTCGCCAAGTACCACAAGTTTGAGACTGGTCTCAAGTATATCAACCGTTTCAACAAGAGCGAGGCAGCATATGAGTACACTGGCATGCCCGAGATGAACAACGTGACTCTCTTCAACCACCGCACCCATGTGGCTGCTGCCTACGTGAGCCACACCTTCAGCAAAGGTAACTGGACCACTCGTGAGGGATTGCGCTACGAGTTTAGCCGTCTCAACGCCGAGTTCCCCGATGGCAAACAGGAGAACTACCACCGCAACCTCAGCGACTGGGTTCCCGACCTTAGTCTTGAGTACAAGTTTGACTGGGCTCATAGCCTCAAGCTCAACTACTCTACCAGCATTCAGCGTCCTGGTATTAGCTACCTGAATCCTGCTGTTGAGGAAGACCCAATGAAGCGCTCGTTCGGTAATCCACACCTGAGCAGTTCGCGCAACCACTCCATCACTCTCTCCTATATGCAAATTGGAGCAAAGCTCACTTTCAGCGTTAGTCCTTTCATCAGCTTCAGCAGCAATCAAATCACTGGCGTGCAGTACGAGGAAGACGGTTTGATGGTATCAACCTATGCCAACACCCTCAAGACCCGCTCGATAGGTATCAACGGTTTTATGCAGTGGACTATAGGACCCAAGAGCAGCCTCGTCTTCAACGGAAATGTTGCTCACAACAGCTACAAGAGCGACGATTTGAATCTCGAGAACAAGCGTTGGAGCTCTTTCTTCTATGCTCAGTTCAACCAGCAGCTGCCTTGGAAGCTACGCCTCAGTGCTAGCGTGGGCGAATGGAGTGGAGGCATCGACGGTCTCTACGGCTACAGAACTGGTGCTTGGTTCTACAATCTGGGTCTGCAACGCTCATTCCTCAAGGAAGACCGACTCACAGTGCGACTTAGTGCCGACCGCTTCTTCAGCGGCAAGTACACCGCAATGAAGAGCTACACCACTCAGGGCGACTACACCGGAGTCACCGATATGCGATTCATCATGCGCGGCTTCAAGCTCAGCATCAGCTACCGCTTCGGCTCGCTCAAGGCCCGTGTTAAGCAGACCGACAAGACCATCCAGAACACCGACTTGGTGGGTGGCTCACAACAAGGCGGAAGCCAAGGCGGCGCACAAGGCGGCCAAGGACAGATGGGCAATTAATTTAAAAAAGTCTCTTTTCAATCTTAATTACACAAAATCTATAAAAACAAACAATATTTAGGCTTCAAAACTTCATAATTTCAATGCAGTGGCAGGATGTGAATCCCTCCCACTGCATTTTTACATCCTAACCCTTCTCATTAATTTGAATATTTTTAAAAATAGATTGCCTTTTTCTCAACTGTCTTCCATAATCCAAAAAAGAATAATTTTCGACCAAAATGGTTGCCAAATCAAATTATGTAGTAACTTTGCAAAAAGTATTATTAACCAATAAAATCACTGCATTATGAAGAAAATAACTATCGCACTCTTGTGCATGATTATGGCTACTGGCGCAGCTATGGCGCAGAAGCAGTTTACCTTCGGCCCAAAGATTGGTGTTGACTACACTCATAATTGGGGAAAAGATGTCGACCATGGTGGTCTAATAAACTATCAAGCTGGCTTGTTCATGGAGTATCGTTTAACCGACAAGTTCGCTATTGCTCCCGAGGTTGTGTTTGCAGCTCAGGGTGGAAAAAATGATTTTTTATATGTTGAATACACAGGGACTACGGTGACAGAATCTTTCGATGCTGTTTATACTGACAACCGCAACTACATCAACGTTCCTGTAATGTTGAAATACTATGTTGCACCAGCGCTTAGCATTGATTTTGGTCCACAATTAGGTATTAACGTTTATCACAAATGTACAATTAAAGGTAAAGGTGATCATAAAGACTTTGGTTATAAATACGATACTGATGCTAAAAAAATTGATTTCGGTGTAGGTCTTGGATTAACTTATAATATCACTAACGATGTATTTGTTCAGGGTCGATACACTTTGGGACTGACAAAGGTTTTCAATGAAGATGAATGGGAGAGAAATGACAAGAACGGCAATGCCCAAATCGCAATTGGCTACCGTTTCTAAACGAAATACCTATAAAAGAACTAAGCGCTCGGGCTCAAGGCTCGGGCGCTTATTGTTCGATGGTATACTCATTTAACACTTTTCATCACCTAAAATCCATGGTGTCAGCTCCCCCTCTAAGATAGAGGGGGACACAGGGGGAGTATGACAGACTCAATTTTATTATTCAAATAGGTTGGCCTCAAAGAGGAACTTCTGCTGGAAATGAACCGACAAAAGGTTAAACAGCGATTTGCGAGCCATAGGCACATACAAAAAACTGCGACCATCAGCCGCAGTTTTTAAAATAAAAGCACTAAAACCTTAATTATTTATTAGTTTGTTTTCTCTTTGTATTTGCGTCAATACGTTTACCAACCTTTTTCCCGTCGTTCAAGAAACGAATATATTGCATAACAGCACAAGAATAACCACGATGGTTTGCAATATTGGTGGGATGAAGGTTAATTTTACAATAGAAATCCCACAATTTTGCTAAATCAGTAATAAGAAAAAGATTATCTGTGTCAAAAGAATCCTGTAATGCTCTTTTTATAAAAGAACTGTTTAAAGCATTGTAATAATTTTTCTTTGTTCTTGAAGAAACATTTAACTGCTCATAAAACTGTATAACTCTATAATCCATAGTGGCTTTCTTATTATATTTTGGTCTATATATCACTTGTGATATTAGACATTTTAATACCTTTATAATTATAATATCTCCATCTTAAATTTTCTTTACTAACATAATCAGGCAATATTATTCTATTTGGAATAGTATGACCATATGAAAAACGTGTTATATCATCTACTTCCACATCTGCAATCATACTATCGTTAGGTTTAATTTTTAAATGATTCGCATCAAACAGTAGGTGTAAGTCAGTTCTTAGGAAAAAACCATTAGAAACATCATAACCACCATTATATTCTACTGGTTTTATATGGGCGGCAATAAGAACCTCAGTCATTTTTATATCTGAAATTATACATTGAGGATAAACCTTCAATAAATCATTTCTAAATTTTGACTGATATATTCCTCTTGTATTCTTTTTAATATTACCTGTAATCAGTTTTCTTTCTGTCTCTAATGCAACACCGCTACTACGCAAGAAATCCAAACATTGTTCATCTGTATATATGTCTTTACTTAATATCTCGGTTATTTCATTATCAATATCAAAATTATAATGGAATGTCTCAACACCATTATCTTTAACAATATTATAGTAACCATAATAAGCCAAGAAAAGCATAAACTCTCTTGCCATTCTATGGTCATTGGCTTTTGGACAAACATTAGCCCAGTGGGATATATCCAGTTCACCTTTCCTATAAGAAAGAAGATATTCAGCAATTATCGTAACATTTAATTTGTTATAATAAGCAGATAGAGGTATGATGATTTTTATAAGTTCATCTTTTGTAAGATATGCTTGTGATTCATCTTCAGTCAAAACATAGAGTGATCTAGTAATATCCAAAAGCAATCTTAATGGTTGAAATTTTAATCCTGCATTTGACCATAGTCTGCATTCATCAGCATCTTGAATATTTGGATTAGGCAATGTGTAAGTCATTAACACAGTTGCAGAAAACTCTGATTGAGTTATAGTATTATCTGCAACTTTCTTTCCAAATGGTGTCACTTGAATTTTACCAGAGTGACTATTAGGTATTAGATTTAATGCCTTCCAATATTGCCCAGAGTTTCTCATTATGTTACGTTCTCCACCTCTTCCAGCAATATCAACATTAACTCCAGTTCCTTCTAAATCATGAGCTAAGTCTTGTAACTCATTATTAAACTCTTCTGAGCTATATCTTAAATTTTGACCTGATAATTTTGCTATTCGTGAAAGGACTCCAAGTAAAACAACAGGGTCATTAATGCCCTCTGTTGGTGCAACACTTGCCCATTTCCATTTATAGTTTTTGAATGGCAATATAGGAACAAAAGTTTTATCTATCATTTTCGTAAAGATTAAATTGGTTTGCAATATGATAAGCCAAAGTAACAGGCACAGCATTTCCTATCTGTCTATAAACAGAAGAATTATTCCCAACAAACTCATAATCTAATGGAAAAGTTTGTAACGTAGCGAGTTCTCTGCAAGTCATTCTTCTTAAACCATTAGGATGTGGATGAACTACAACACCGCCTTTATCATCTCCCCTTGCTGTTATTGTGGGACATGGTTTATTGGGGTCTATCTTACGATGCCCAATATAAATGCTGTACTCTATTTTGTATTTTGAATAAGTATGATTTAACAAATTGTTAGGTAAATCAGGATCAGGAAAACCACCTATGGCATCTTGCACAGAAATCCATTTAGGGCTTAAAAGTGTTGCATTTTTACTATTTGTTGGTAACGGATAATTATAAGTAAAATCCAAATCACCCCTTACACCTACAATTATAACACGTTCTCTTGTCTGTGGAACACCATAATCAGCTGCATTAAGAACCCTATATTGAACATTGTAGTTTAAATCAGTAAAATCGTTTAATATCATCCTAAAAACAGCTCCTTTATCTAGTGACAAAATGCCTTTAACATTTTCTGCAACAAAGAATAATGGTTGTTTATCTCTAATAACTCTCAATAACTCTTTATAAAGTTCATTTCTTTCGTCTCCAGTGTGCCGTTTTACGTTTGCAACAGAAAAACCTTGACAAGGAAAACCACCTATAACAATGTCACAATCAGGGATTTCATCTGAAGGAATCTCCTTTATATCCTGTTCTATTATATGGTTGCCAATATTTAATCTATAAGTAGCAACAGCATCGCCATATAGATCATTTGCCCATATTATATCGTGGCCTGCTTGGATAAATCCTAAATCCAAACCACCAGCTCCGCTGAATAATGAAACAACATCCATTAGTTTAAATTTTCTTCAATTCTTATTAGTTCCTCACCAAGTTTTCTTCCAAAAGCTACTGGTACTGCATTTCCTATTTGGCGATAACAACTACCCATTTTGCCAACAAAGACAAAGTCACGAGGAAATGTTTGAATAATAGCGCTTTCACGAATTGTCAATCGCCTTTTTCCATTATAATGAGGAATAGCACAAACACCACCTTTACCATTTCCACGTGCTAAAATTGTTGGGCATGGTTTGTTTGGGTCTGTTATACGGTGTGCAGTAAAATTTCTTTCAACAAATTTATATGCTGAACCATAATTATTAGGGTCATGCGTTAAATCACCCGGAATTGGGCAATCATCTATTGCGTCTTTAATTGATATCCATTTAGGGTATATTAATCCTGTCTTAGAGTGTGTGCATTCTGGGAAAACAAAAAGATGTTCTTCTCCTAAATTAATACGTTGACCAATAAAAATCACCCTTTCTCGATGTTGAGGAACACCATAATCTGCCATATCAACTTTTCTATAATAAACATTATAGCCAGCCTCTTGAAAATCATCCATTATTTGTTGAACAATCTTCCCTTTTCCTAAACTAAGAATGCCTTTAACATTTTCAGCTATAAAAAACATTGGCTGTTTTATCCTTATAGTATCATAGAAAAATTTATAAAGAACATTTCGCTCATCATCAATGGTTCTTCTTAAATTAGCAATCGAAAAACCTTGACAAGGAAAGCCTCCAACGACAACATCACCATCAGGTATCTCTTCAATATTTACATCTTTTATATCAGCATTAACAATCTCGTTTCCGATGTTTAATCTATATGTGGCGACAGCATCACTATCAATATCATTTGCCCAAACAATATTGTTGCCTGCTAAAATAAGACCTAAATCAAGGCCTCCAGCACCACTAAATAACGAAATTATGTTCATTTTTTGCTTAAAAAAGATAGAAACTTTGCCTGCAAAGATACAAATTTCCACTCAATTTTTATCTATCATTAATTTTTTTTGACTAAACACCAAAAAAAATACCCAAAATCCCAAAATGCTATCTTTAGTCGGTTGTGGAGTTTTGCGCCTATCACTAATTTTGCATCGGAAACCAATCAAGGAGGGTTCTGCACGAATTTCGTCAACCGAATGTGCGCACATTTTCTCGGTTGTCCTTACGAATAGCTAACCCTTAACTGACAAGACTGTGTGCTGCACGAATCTTGGCACTTTCACGCTCGTGGTATGAACTCACATCCAGCGAAAAAGACGAGTTGAAGAACTATCTTGAAGAAAACTGCAAGAAAATCTGGCTCACCACTTTCCATATAACAAAAAATCAATAATCAATCGTTTCACGAGCGCAGGGATAGTGACTTTCACTTAAAAAAGGCGAGTGGCTAACGCCACAACGTCCATTCTGCATTCTGCATTTAACCAAGCACGGTGGCGTGTTATTTTAATGTTGCTACAGATTCACTCTGCACGCTATTTTTGCCCTAAAAAACTATTATTATCATGAAAAACACAGCTAACGAAATGAGAATCGTGCATCGTGGAGTGGCGCTTCCCCACAATGGCGAGAGTGCGCAGCCGGGAGTGGCTGCCGAACTGACTAACATGCGCGAACGAGAGGATGCCCTGGAAGTGGTGGGGAATCCACTACAGATAGGCCAACTTGAGCCAGGTGACCAGGTGCTGCTAGTCGATGACGACCGCACGCTGGTGCTGCGTGGCGGCAATGTTGTATGGAACGACGTGGTGGTGCTCCACACATCAGCAACAGTTATATCGGCTCACAAGGTGGGAGCGATGCTGGTGGTGGTGACCAGTGAGGGTAATGTGGTGATGAGACGCACTTCTACGGGCTATTCCACTCTTAATCTTGAATCGGCGATTCCACAGCTGCATCTCGCAGCAGTGGAGCAGCAAGCGATGACTACAACTATCCCTGCTTTTGAGTTTGACCAACCTTACACAGCATGGCAAGCACCACTGGCTGCTGCCGACGTGCAGGCTTACGCCAAACTCATCGGCAACGCGGTTACAACGATGCAACGCAACGCGTCATCGCAAGGACGTTTTACGGGAGTGATGCTTGCGCGATATGCAGTGAGGTTGTGGGACGATTCCTACTTGTGGATGAGCCAGCCAGTGATGGTGGGGCATAACATAATAAGTGCAAATTATCGCTCTACTGCCACAGTAAAGATAAGTAACAACCAGTTTGCGGGAACCGAGGCTTTCACGTTCTCCATGAACAGCTATAGGCTAGGAATCTCGATGCTTACGGGCATCGCCGCCGAGTGGCGCGACGTGGTGAAAGCCATAGATGTGCTCATCTCGCCACAGGCAAGTGTTGTTGATCTAGCCTCGGCGCTCGACTATCGATGCATAATAACAACCTCAAGCGGCACCAGGCGTTACCTGCTCGAGGTGGGACCGAAGCCACGCTCGGCAAGTGCGATAGTCCAAACCATCGTCAATGGCGACTGGAGAGTGGTTGCATCAACTGCATGCCTCGACGGCTCATCATTCAAAGCCGTCAATACCGCCATGGCATCGGAGCAGGCGGTGCCTGGCAATCGATGCGATGTAGTAACATCACAATTGATGGCATCGCAACGTGTTTCTCAACAGGAATGCGAGCACGCCATGGAGAGCTACACACTCAAACCTGCAGGAACGGTGTCAATGGAGCACAACGGGCGATTATATCAGGCACCTGCGACATTCAACATAGTCAACCCCTGGGACATCGTGCCATGGCTTGACCAGAATCTCTCGTCTGGCTCTGTGGCATTTACCATGCAAGTCTCAATCAATACCAGTGAAGGAGTTGTGACAATGTCAAAAAGCGGCACTTGCCCATGCAACGCAACAACGCTTAATCCTGTAATCTCTTTTCCCGACGTAAGGGCGACCCACCTAGCCATAGCACTTGGCAACAAGGTGTGGGAGTGTGACTTGTCGCCTCTCGAAGGGACAGGCATGGCAGTATACATAAACCCCTCTCTCGCCAGCAACGCACTCACCTTGGGCTCTTTGCCCAATAACGACAACATGAGTTGCTCTGTCGTCGCTCGAGGCACAATACTGGTGAGTGGAGTGGGCAACCCGCTTGTCACCCAGTGGCGCGCTGCGGTGAGTGGATGCACCATAAGAGCGCTGGGAGCAGCGTGCCGCCCCATCTACTCAGGAGGCTTCGGGCGCTACCCCATTTACATTTTCACCACTCAAGGTATTATGGCGTTGCCACAAAGCACCAGCGGCAGCTATGGCGAGCCACGACTCATTACCGAGGTGGTGTTAGGCAATAGAGCCAAGCCAGTGGCTGGCGGCGATGCGTTATGGTTCGTGTCCCAGCACAACATCCTGTGCTCCATCGCCGGTAGCACCCTCAAGCGATGGCTCAACTTGAATCTAAGCAACAGTTCCCTTGAAATGGCCTGGAACGACCACGAACGCGAGCTATGGATAACGCAAGATGATGGACAAGTGGTTGTGCTCATGCCATCGGGACGAAGCTACCGCCGCGACCTCGTTGTCAAGAGTCTTTATAGCGACCCACAGCACGCCCTTGCAGTAACTGCCGATGGTGCACTGCTCGACCTCGCCATCGAACAAGCAGCGCAGCAGCAAGTTAGCTACCTCTCACAACCATTTGAGCTGCACCCGCTCATGCTCAAAAGGGTAAAAAGGATTGTGTGGAACTTATTTACCGAAACTGCCCCGACTGGCTCGGTGACTCTCACCTTACGAGGCGAACGAGGCTCCAGTTGCCACGGCTATATCATTAGCCAAGTGAGAGCAACAGGACGCATAGCAGCACCACTTGCCAGAACACTGATTGCACCACCCTCTCGCACCCTGCGACTCGAAGCCACAGCAACAATCCCAACTGGCACACTCATGCGACCCACCATCATCCAAGTGAGGAAATAATAGTTCAGCGGTCTAATCTTCGCCTAACATTGATGGAATCTAGCGTCACATGCTTTTTTTGGATAATTAAAATTTTATATTTAATTTTGCATTTTGGAAGTAATTAATCATTTAAATATTTTGAATTATGAAGAAATTAGTCACTTTAGCAATGGTGGCGCTCATGGCTGCATTGCCCATGATGGCACAGCGCCACAACTATGGACCGACCAACAATCGCTATGACTATGAGCGTAGCCATAGCCGTTGGATCAGGAACTACTACGGCAAGGACATGTACTTTGGTGTGCGCATCGGCCCTGCTTTCTCACACGTTAGCGGCGATGCTATCACCTATGCTGGCAGCAGCAAGACTGGTCTGCATCTGGGCGGTGTTATTGGTTTTGAAATCACCAACCGTGCTCCTGTGTTCTTCGAGACAGGTCTCAGCTATGTGAACAAGGGTGGCAAGGGCGACTTCCTCGGAAGCAAAGTTACCACAAGTTTAAGCTACATTGAGTTCCCATTGGTGTTCAAGTACATCTATTACACCGATATGGGTCTCTCGATTCATCCTCTCTTTGGTGGATATTTGGCTGTGGGCGCCGATGGTAGCATTAAGGACTACAACACACACACCAAGATCAGCGCCTTTGGAAAGGACAAAGATGGTTATGAGCGTTTCAAACGTTTTGACGGTGGTCTGCGCATTGGTTGTGGCGTAGGTTTCAGCATGTTTTATCTCGACATGACCTACGATATTGGCTTAGCCAACATCAGCCACGACGATTACAACTCAAGCAGCAACCGTACATTCTATCTCAATTTTGGTGTAAACTTCTAAAAAACACAACACCTAAGTTCGCACACTTGGAGTGCGGAGTCACACAATAATAAAACGCAGCGGCAAGAACAAATCTTGTCGCTGCGTTTTTGATGTCAATTCTATAATCTTAAGTCGTCCTTCGGAGCGATTTTTCAGAATTATTTCTTGGGCGCTACATAGCTCATGTGCACCTTCTCGATATCGAGGGCTCCATCCTTGTCGATATTAATGCGCACCAGGTAGTCGCCTGGGTTGGGGCTGTTGCGCTCACTCATCGAGTCGAGAGTGAGGAAATAGACCATGTTGTAGAGGCGCTCATCCCACTTGTGTACATGACCGCAGAACACTATCGTTGCGTTCCACTTGTCAAACTGCTTGAGCAGGAAGTAGGCTTCCTCGCGAGGGAAGGTAGAGGCAAACTGGAAACTCTGTGGCAGGAAGATATTGGTGTGGCTGAAGACGAAAGTGTTGCGGTAATGCCCCTGGCCGTCGAGCACACCTCGCTCGATAAGGTCGACCTGTAACCTGCCCAAAGTGCCGCTTGCAGTGTCGAGGAAGATGAAGTGGTCAAACACCCTGTAGCCATTCTCGTCATAGCCAACGGGCACATCAATCGTGTAGAACGACGACCCGAATATGTTGCTCCACAGAGCCCATCCGTTGTGCGTGAGGTCGTGATTGCCCACCACAGGGAAGAACGGCAACCTAATGTCGTCATAATCGCGGCCAACGGAATTGGGTACTCCCTTGCGATGCAACTTTTCGTCATCTTCATGATACTCATAATATTTTTCTATGTAGTTGTAAGTAGCTTCACCAATGCAATTTTGAAGATTGATGTAATATTCGGGCTTGGTGTCGGCAATATCGCCCAGATGGCAGTAGAGCAAGTCGTCGTTGTCGAGACCTATCTGGAACATCTCTCTCATGCGGCCCAAGTCGGTAGTAACATGACTGTCGGCACCCACAATAAATGAGTAACCTTCATCGGCCATACTACTGAAGTTGAGGTCATCGTCGAGCTTATACTCAAAATTATTCTGCTGATAGTACTGATAGGACATGTCCACGCGGTCCTCAACGGCGGTGCCAGCCATGAGCACACCCTGAGGGCTAACTTTCTCACATGAGGTTTGAGTGAGTGCAACAGCAGCGGCAAAGGCTGCGAGAAATATATATTTTGCTTTCATAGTTGTAATTACCATTTATATTTTAAACCAACTTTTACCGAACCCTCATATTTACTTGCCAGCTGGCTCATAGAACCTGCCGGGCGAATGTTGAACTCACCAAAGAGGTGCCACTGGTCCTTGACCTTGGCATACCAGCGGATGCCCCAGTTGATGTTCCAGTTCTCATAGTAGTAGTCGTCGTAGTTGCGGAAGAACAGACCCACGTTCCACGGGTTGTTGCGGTGACGAATGTTGGCTCCAAAGCCAAAGGTGAGCAGCACGGGCTCGGTATAACCAAATCCCATGCCCCACACGTGGCTGTGATAGTGCACCTTAGAACCGCCAAGACGCAGGTCGACATAGGCACTCTCCCACGTTGCCGAGACGTTGTAGGCCATCTCATGGAAGCCAAACTTGTGGTAGTAGTTATACATAACCTTGGCCGAGAAATCAATGTTTCCATACTTGACGGGCAGGCGATAACCGCCTTGCACATCCACCGAGAACAGTTGCTTGCCAAATTGCATTTGCATGTCGCCACCCACATGCCAGCGATTGGTGAGATGGCGTGTGTAGGAAGCCGATAGTCCCATGAAGAAATCGGTAACAACGTTGTCACCTGCCATGGTATAGGCCGAGATTTCATTCTTGTGCTCCCCGTCAAATGTTTTGTAAGGGATGTAGCTATTAGTTTGCTGAGCCCATCCCGAGACAAATGCTATGGCTAAGAATACTAATGTAATAATTTTTTTCATATATAATAAATTATAAATTATTTAAAACGAGACACATAGTGCACCACCCAGCACCCACTGATGCAGCGACTTCTTGACACTCGAAACCGCTGGCTTGGTCATATCCCAGCCAAACGCACTCATTAAATCCACCATATCAGGCGACAGGCCTTCTATCAAACCCAGGGGATGATAGGTGGCTTTGAAGGTCTTGCGTGAGTAATCATAGTCGCAGAACACGCGCCATGAGAAGTTGTTCTTGTGAGCGTAGGTGAGCGAGACTCCTGTGCCAAATTTAAACGAATTGGATGCCGACACATCGATATAATCCCACTTGTAGTTAACCTCTGTGCCCGAAGGCTTGAACATGGGTGCATCGTCATCAAATATGCTCTCCTCGTTAAACTCGAGTTGCTCGCCAGTGTAACTTGCGTTGATGTCAATATCGTCCATCACGCTGCGACCTACCAACGCCTTTGCTCCCAAGGCAAAGCGAGATGAGAACGGATAGCTGAAATAGACTCCTGCATCGGCGGCAAACTCGGTGATGTGGTCGCTCTCGATAGTAAGAGCTATATTTTGAGAAGAATTTACAAACAACGGATCATTAAAAAACTCCTGCATGTCGGCTTCCTCGCTCAAAGCAAACTTGCTCCAACCATTGATAGGTGTGGCTTTGACTCTTAATCTACCTCCAACACCAATATAGGGGTTGAAGAAATAAGCGCCTTCGACACCAACAACTGTGGCCGAACGGAACTTGAGATGCAATGGCTCTTCATCACCGTTCAGATCCACATCTCCGAATAATTCACTTGGCAAGTCAAATTCGAATGGAGGCAAATACAGGTTCTTATTTCCCAATCCAATACCCATCGAGATGGCAAAGAACGAGGGATTGCTGCGCAAGTCGGGATAGACACTCAAATCGCCACGCTGCAAGCCGCGATTCTTGAACAGCAGGTCCATCAATCCATAGCCGAGCTCCACCGAAAGGATACCGATTCCTGCTCCCGAGAGTACGTCGCTAATCCAGTGACGGTTGTTCAAGACGCGCATCACGCCAGTGGCTGTGGCAAGAGTGTAGGCTCCCACCGAGTACCATGGCGAGCGCGTAAGGCCATACTCCTTGTGCAGAATGGTAGCTGCAAGAAATGCCGTTGCAGTGTGCCCGCTAGGCCATGAGTTGCGTGTAGAACCGTCGGGCCGCATCTCGCTAGCGGTGTACTTGATGCCGTTGACCAGTCCAGCCATGATGGCTGCCGAAGCTGCCGACGACGCCCAGAACCTAGGCCAGTCGCTGCGGCTCTCCACGCCACCAAGCTTCAGTCCAATAGTTAGAGCCAGCGGCACATACTGAGTGTAGTTGTCAATCTCGTTGTGGAAATTGGTCTTGATTAGACGAATCTTGGTGTTAGGGTTGTTGTAGTTCTGCCTGAAGGCGGCTTTCTCGCTCTTGGCGATAAGTCCAGCCGCAAATAACGGGATACCTACCCACGTTTGGTCATCAAGGAACCGGTAGGGCCTGACTGCAGGATTGGTGCGGCTCTTGATAAAGTTGAAGTCAGGAGCTTTGGGAGGCTCGTAGAGTTTCAAGTTTTTTTGAACTTTATCATCATCGGGATAAAGAGCCACACTAGGCTCAACCACCACGCTCGTGGTGACTGGCTCCGCACTCATATCGGCATCAACCACACCCTCAACCAACTGTTGCTCGGCAATAGCCGATGAATCGGTCACTTCAGTCTCTTGGGCTATTGCCACATGGCATCCCATCAGTCCTAAGGTGGCTATCGCCAACAACATTCGTCTCATATCAAGGAATTAAAGTGTGTTCGTTAGTAAAATGTAGTTCTGTACCGTTATCAAGGAGCAATGTAATGTCGCCATTCTTAATCTCACGGCCCATATACACTACGTCGGCACCTGGGTGACTACGACTGAGGTACATCTGGATTTTACCAGGTACCATGCGCATGGGCACACTAGAGTTGCGGCAGTCAACAATCATCCAGTTACCATCCTTGTCAAAATCGATAGTTGAACCATTGTCGAGCATGACGCAAGTGCGGTTCTTCATGTCTTTGCTCTTATTCTTCACGGCTTTCACCACGTTGTTGCCAGGGAAATAAGACTTCACCATTCTCAAACCCAGGTCAGGGACCTTTTTCAAGGGTATTTCCTCGATGTTATCATCGGCAAAAGCGGTGCCTGCAAGCAACGCAATTGCAATAATTGCAAAAAAGAATTTCTTCATCGGTAGTGTGTTTGGTGTTATAATTAGTTATTTATCAATTGGTCTGAGTATCCTTTTGCTCGGTGGCAGGCGCTACGTTGCCATCCACCTCGGGCTTGCCAGGAGCAACAGGGGCATGGTCGGCATTATATCGTGCATTGAGACCCTCGGCCACCTGGTCGGTAATATTCCACTTGGGATTGATGAACATAGCAGCCTCCTTGCGCAAGATGGCATCGTAGTCATTCTTAACAGCAAAGTCGGCAAGGAAGAAGTCAATCTCAGTAGCGAGCTTCATCTGCTCGCTGTTGAGCTGCTGGTCCATCTTACTCTTCATGGCTTCCATATCCTTCTGTGCGTTCTCCTGCATCTGCTCAAGCTTCTTTTGATCGGCAGCAAGCTTCTTTTGGTCGGTCTCAAAAGCCTTTTGAGTTTTATACTGTCCGTTCTTGTACTTAGTCTCGACTTGCTTATAGAACGTCTCTATCTGCTTTCCGAACGTCTCAATTTGGTTGCGTTTTTTCTGAAACGCCTCTTGATACTCGTTTTGTAGTTTGTTCTGAAGCTGCACATATTGTTGAGCTACAATATACTGCTTGTACAACTCGTTTTCATCCACATACCTAACGTTAAAAGCCTTGTTGCTCACATCTTGCGCCGACACGCTCATAGCCAGCAGAGCAAAAACCACAAAAAATAATTTTTTCATTTCCTATCATTTATAATTATTATACTAATATTCCAATTTAAATAAAAAAAGCGCACAAATATCGTCAAAATTAATGATTTATGCAATATTTTTCCCTGATTTTCTCGTTTTCATACCCATCAACCGCATTCACACGCCTTAAAAAACGCCACGCATTATTCCACGGGTTTCCACAAAAAGAGCTTGTCGCTGGGTCGAATTTTCTCATCGGTCTTGATAGAGAATCGCTCACCTTTAACGGTTTTCTCAACAGGCTTGAGGTCGACACGAATCTCCTCTATTGTCATTGGCAATGCACCAGTGGTGGGGCCAGTGATTATTATCTCGTCGCCCACATGAAGTTCGCCTGCCTCCATCAAGAACTCGGCGACACCAATCTTGGAGAAATAGCGTATGCCCTTGGCTGCATAGACTTTGACATGCGTTGCGCTAGAGCCATATTTTGAAGTCCATTCACCAAGCCTCTGCCCTAGATAGTAGCCATCCCAGAACCCACGGTTGAAAACGCGCGCCAAACGCTCATTCCACTGCTCGATGCGCTCGTCGCAATAGGTGCCATCGACGATGGCGTTGAGAGCCTCGTTATAGCAGCTGGCAACGGTGCGCACATATTCAGGGCCTCTCGCCCTACCTTCAATCTTGAACACCCTCACGCCAGCATCCACCATTTTGTTAAGGAAATGGATGGTCTTGAGGTCTTTGGGTGACATGATGTACTTGTTGTCGATTGTGAGTTCGTCGCCAGTGTCACGGTCAGTAACCACATAGCTGCGGCGGCAAATTTGCCGGCACGCACCGCGGTTGGCGCTCGAATTGGCCTCGTGGAGACTCATATAGCACTTGCCGCTCACCGCCATGCACAATGCTCCGTGACAAAACATCTCGAGGCGCACTGGCTCGCCATGAGGTCCCGTGATGCCCCTCTCGGTAATTGTTTCATGAATCTTTGCCACCTGATCAAGGTTGAGCTCACGCGCGAGCACCATCACGTCGGCATATTGTGCATAGTACTGCACAGCCTCGCTGTTGCTCACGTTAACCTGTGTGGAAATGTGCACCTCCACCCCAATGCTGCGAGCATAGAGGATTGTTGCCATATCGCTGGCAATAATGGCGCTTATGTGCGCTTCGCGTGCAGCGTCGACAATGCGGTGCATATAGTCGATGTCCTCATCATAGATGATAGTGTTGACAGTGAGGTAGGTCTTTATGCCACGTTCAGAGCACCACTGCGCTATGGAATGAAGATCGTCAATCGAGAAGTTAACACTCGACTTACTGCGCATGTTCAAGTTCTCGATACCAAAATAAATGGCATCGGCGCCACCCTGCTGCGCTGCTACCAGCGACTCCCACGATCCCACAGGGGCCATGAGCTCAAAATCGCTTCTTTCGTTTATCGTTGGTCGTTTATCGTTTATAGAAGTATGTTGTGAAATCATTATTTCGTTTATCGTTGGTCGTTTATCGTTTATGAAATTTCTACGTGAGATTATTGGCTCTGCAATTAATTTCGTTAATGTAAAATATGAGGGCACACTTTATTCTTTATCATTATTAATCTTTCTGTTCAGCATTGTCCGACGATAGCCGCTTAACATCATTCCGATACGCAAAGCCTGAGATTTAAAATCCGACAATGTATTGTCATCAACATAACCAGCTCTATTTGCAATTATCAACTGGCAAACAACCTCAGTTAGAGAGCCCATTGCTATTTCATTGAAATGCAATTTCTCTTTTATTGAAAAGCGGCCTGTACCTTCTGCTATATTAGAAGGTACAGAAATGGCGGCTCGTCTAATTTGTGATGTCAATGCATATCTTTCGCCGTCGGGGAACTCTTTAAGCAATTCATAGATTTCGGAAACAAAATCCATTGACAATTTCCACATGTCTAACTGCTCAAATGAAAAGAGTGCAAAATCCATTTATTTAATGCCTAATTAATTAAAGCGTCTTTACGAATTTGAATCTAAACACCCAAACGCATTGCGTATTATGGTTTGCTGTTGACATATAACAACAAACCATAAACAAAACTTTTCAACATTTTGGTTTACCACTTCCTTCCATAAACGATAAACCATAAACGATAAACGGTATTATTCGACTTCTTTAACCAGGAATATCTCGGTTGGGAAGTGGTCACTGTAACCGTTGAGGAAGACGCCAGAGCTGTAGGTACGCAGTGGATAACCCTTGCGGTCGCCCTCCTGAGTCTTCAGGAAGTCGCGGTTTAGTGCCTCGGCCCTCACAAAAGTGAGTTGCGGCTTGTCTTTTCCCTCACGATACTTAGTGAAGAAACTGCTACACATGATTTGGTCGAAGAGATTCCATTGTCCCTTATAGGCCAATGTGCCAACGCCACTAGCAAGGATTTTCCAGAATGGATTATACATTTCACCAGGAGTTACAACGTCCTCAATGTTGCGCTTTCCACCAACCGATTCGGCGCAAGCCTTATCCATTGGGTCGTCGTTAAGGTCGCCCATGAAGATTATGCCAATGTGGTCGCCATGAACGCTGACAAGAGAGTCGATGGTGCGACGGCACATATAGCCAGCAGCCTCACGCTTGGGACTCGAAGCCTCTTGACCTCCCAAACGAGATGGCCAGTGGTTAACAATCACTGCAACGGTGTCGCCTGCAAGCAGACCAACAACGCAAATCTGGTCACGGGTTTTGAAGTTCTCGTTCCACTCATACTCGGCCTTGCGACCTGGGTCGGCTGCAGCAGCAGCTCTTTCAAAATCAATTTCACTCAAACGCTGGTTAGTAACGTTGAGAACACGGAAGAAACGTGGGTTATATAGCACTCCAACGTCAACGCCACGACGGTCGGGGCTGTCGTGATAAGGAGCAATCTGCAAACGCCAGTCACGAATTTGAGGGTCACGAACGAGGTCTTTCAGCACGGTCTCGTTCTCAATCTCACTCACACCAATAATGGCTGGTCCATAAGGAGTGTTATCGGTCTTCATCTGAGCAAAGGCATAAGCCATTCTGTTGATTTTTGACCAATATTTGCGGCCGTCCCACTGGCGAGCTCCATTGGGCGAGAACTCCAAGTCGTAAGTGCCATTGGAGTTGATGGTGTCGAACAAGTTCTCAAGGTTGTAGAACATCACGCCATACATCTTATAACGCTTGTTTTGCTGCACGTCGTTCTGTGCATTAATCGCTGGTACCAAAACCATTGCCATCAGAGCGGCTAACAATAATTTCTTCATAGATTTATTTGTTTTATGTTTATATTCCGGCAAAAAACTAATTAATTTCCAAAAATACTACTTTTTCTTGAAATGACACACAATTTGCCCCAAAAATGTTGAAAAAAAGAATAAAGAGCGGTTTTGACTTTCGACCAAAACCGCTCTTTTGTAACAATGACTCTGTGCAACTAATTACTGCTGAAGTCCCAGTAGGCTGCTGTGGCTTCAACTGTTGCCTCTATGTCGTCGGGCAGGTTACAGAAGAAGTCGATGCCCGTTCGCCGCTCAAGCTCGTCGATTGAAATCTTGTTATTGATTACTGTGGCGGCACTAGGATTGTTGCCGTTTAGATGCTCGGTCCACAGGGCGAAAGCCTTGTAGGAATTGGCCGATTTGTCGTAATATAAGAACGCCATGTAGAAGTACTTGGGCACTACCAATGTGTGTCCTGCACCATCAGTTGTGGTGGTGATAATACCAGTGCTCGATGTGTTGTTGAGAGTCACATCTTCGATTGTCGCAGCTTTCACCACATAGAGAGTGTCGGTGTTGTTGGTGGGTTGCCATTTGCTCCTCACGTAGCCTTCAAGCGTAGCCCACACGCCACCATTATGATTTTGATACTGCGGCTGCATATTGGTCATATAGAACGTCTGACTGTTCTGGTCTCTTGAAGCTACTCTATCGGCACTTGGGCAAAGATGCCCTCTAGAGTAAGTACTGCTATTGGTATAGGAATCAGATGGTGATACAGTAACAGCATCATCTGCCTTGAATGCATCTTTGCGGCCCACATTCGTTGCATTATTCTTTGCGCACATGGTGTAGCAAGTCCAGCGGTTGGCAATCAAGTTGTTATCCCATTCAAGCGAGTAGGTTATGCCGTAGGTGCTCACCGCTTTCACCACGCGCTGGTTGTCGCTGGCGGTGTTGATGTGTGGGTACTCAAGACGCCATGCGTACTCATCGGTACTCTTATTGGTGAATGTCGGGTCGGCCTTCGACAGTGGAACTCCACTGCCCTCGATGTTCCAGTTAGCGTTCACGTTGTTTGCGCTAGAACCGATGATATAGGTTGCTGTAACCACTGTGCTCGACACGCCGCCCTTGACTGCGATGGCCTTGATGGTCATGTTGCTGCTCACTGATATAGGAGTAGTGTAAGTTGAGGAGTGGCTAGTTGGTATGCTGCCATCGGTGGTATAATATATTATTGCTCCGCTTGTTGTGGTGCTGATAGTCACATTCTGCGCCGAGGTGTAAGTGCCACCAGCAGGCGAGAATGTGGGCGCCGCAACAACACTTGCCGCACTGCCATCGTCCTCGACGTAGAGGTGGATGGATTTCATCGTGCCTTTGTAACATGCAAAACGTAACTGATTAGAATTATTATTATACTGAATATAATATTCATTGTCAGTAACATTTTGAATAACAGCATTATAACCCTCCTCATCTATCGTTATTTTCCAAGTATTGTGTTCTGCACCTGCTGATAATGTATTAGCAGAACCCGAATGACCTAACAAGGCTCCATCTAATGATAGTGTCCATGCGTTAGTACTGCCACCTAGGGTCAAAATCTTAACAGCTGTGCCTTCAGTCAATTGAATAACTCCATTATCATAAATGAAATTGTCGGTTTCTGTTATAGAGAGTCCATATTTATTACCTCCATCAATCGCTCCCATCACTGCTGGAGTTCCTTCATAAACAAGGATATATCTCTTTTCTGCAACGAGCTGAGATGCGCTTGTCACGCGTGTGAAGATGTTGCTGGAAACTACTGGCTGGGCGTCCTCTATCACGTCGGTGATTTGAGAGTAAAGGTAATCGACGCTGGAGGTTTGGCCCTTGAGGTAGATTTTCATACCAATGGCTCCTGAGTCGCCAAATTTTCCACCCACGAAGCGCACGCTGTCCATATTGGAAGCAGCGTATGTCACGGTATTTCCGTTTTTCAAAGTTATTGTCATCGACACTGGAGTGTTGTCGATAGCAGCCATTGCGTTGGCTATTGTCATCAAGCCCAAGAGGGCAACAAATAATATCTTCTTCATTGTCGTGTCCTCCTAAAGCTTAACGTTTAACAATCTTTTTACCATTCACAATATATACACCTGGCGGCAGTTCACCGAGCGGTCGATCGAGCCTAATTCCCAAGATGTTATAAATTACCGTCTCCTGTGGAGAATTGCCATCGAGGCGAACGTTGTTGATTGCCGTAACAACCTCGTTGCCTCCTAGGTCAAGTTTCACGCCAGCACCTTCGGGGATAGTGATATAGGCCTCGGTGCCGTTAACTTCGGTGTTGTCGAGGAGTGAAGTCCAGCTCAAGGTGTTGTCATCGATAAGCTTCACTGTCGACTCATCCTTTGGCAAGGTAGTGGGTGAATAAGTACCCACCAATGTGTAATCGCCCACGTAAGCAGGTGTCTCATTAGCCATCAAGTTGATGCTAGGGGCATTTTGTGGAGCAGCAAGAGAGAATGTTACCGAGCCAACAGGGTCACTTCTCAGCTCTACACCGCTCAGAGTCATTTCCTGCTGCGAGGTGTAGGGTCTTACAAGATAGGGAGTGCCTGGTTGCAGATTACCATAATAATCCTCGAAGTGCATCACGCCACCCTGAATTGGGTAGGTAACACCGTTCATCTCGTAGGCTCCCACCTGACCGAGTGTCACACCTGTATATTCCAGCACATCGCCCTCAAAACCTTCAATCTCAAATGGCACAGTGAGAAGGCTCCAGTCTTGTGACGGCAGATTGCGCTTGAGCCTTACCTGAGCATTAGAAATCGAAGCCGAAGGGCTAACAAAACCACGTTGGGCATCTACCACATAAACGAGTGGATAGAAATCGTTCTGATTGATGGGGAAAAGCTCCTGACTATTATTGTAAGGAGCCGCAATGCCAGTGACATCAACTATAGCACCCACGTATGGTTGCTGATAACCTTCAGGGGTGTATTTGTTATAAATAGAGAATGCGTTGTCGTTAATGTCGCTTGCTGTTGCGGTATTATTGTTCAAAGCAGTAACTTCCAGGTCGCTGATTGTAACCCAATCGGCATAGTGGCTATCAAAGCCGTCGGCGTCAATCTCCACTGGCTCCACATCGAGTTCCGTCACGGGCTTAGCAATAACGAGGTAGCAGCTGTTGGTCGCTGACGATGCGGTAAACTCAGGCAGACCGTTAAAATTAGTGTATTTACCAATTATCCAGCCAGCTATGTGCTGATTGTACTCTAGCGGAGGATTTGTGTTCACATTATAGATGCATATTGCTCCAGTGTTATCGCGGATGTATGCATCTTTTCCATTCACATAAAGAGTGCGAGCGTTGTTGGCATCAGGCAGATACAGTCTAGCAGTAGTGCCACTTGCTAAGTTCTTAAAGGCACTGATGCCTGTAACCGTTTGACCGAGAGTATAAGTCTTGCTCACTACCGAGCTCGTTTGATTGCCAACATAGGAGATTGCCTTAACAGTGGTTGTGCCACTGATAGTAATAGTGGTAACAGCTGTAATCTCAGTGCCGTTAGTTCGCGAGGGAGTGCTGCCATTGGTGGTGTAGCGCACCGTGTTTCCGCTGGCAGGAGTGATAGTAACCTCAGCACTCGCTGGATCGTTCATCACCGGCCAGAACGTAAACTCGTCAGTGAGAATGGGATTCTCAACAGTGACAGAAGAGGCTGAGGAATATGTAACAGAAATAGCAGTAACTTTTACCTGTCCATTGGTAGCCGTCCCTGAGTTTCCAACAGAAAATTCTACACTAGACCCACTTACCGCCACTGTAGCAGGTGAGTTAATTTTGGTATTATTGTAAATGAGTATACCTGTATTTGAAACATTGTAAGTTACAGTGATTGAATTAAGTAAATAGCCATCAGCAGCAGTTACAATTAATTTGGGATTTTCGGTTTGATAGAGTCGCCATTCATTGCCACTCGTGTAATACTTACCAGAATTACCTCCTCCAGTACAACTAATTGTAATATTGTCGTCTAATGCAAACGATGTGTACTTGGTACCATTCTCCCAATTATTTGCATCAGCAATATTAGCGATGGTATTTGAAACCGTAGTACTTGCCCAGCCGACGCTTGCGGCCAGGGTGGCGAATAAAAATAGTGTTATTAGTCTTTTCATTATTTTGTAGAGATTATTAGATTCAATTGAAAAATCATGCAAAGATAATTAAAATCTGTTAAACAAAAGCCATATTAAGTAGTTTTTCAATAAAAAGGCAATTATCATAATGCGAAAAGTGCGATTAGTTGAAGTTTGTGATGCCAAATTTGGTCATTATGGGAAAAAATAGTAAATTGCACAACTTTTTAAACTTGACATAAATAATCCCAAAAACATAAAGCTATGAATAAACGAATTTACTTACTATCAATGTTGGCGTGCCTTTCGCTGGCGGCATCGGCAGTCACCAAGACAGCCGTCTTCGACTTCAGCTCGCCCGAGGCACTCGCTCAACTGGGTCTGCCCACGCCCACAAGCAGCACCCCAACCTATCTGCAGAACAACATCACCGTGGGTGATATCACATTCATCCCCGGCAGCAGCTCTCCCCGCTCCACCTACTATCAAAATCAATACACATTTTACACAACTAGCGGCAACACCTTCTCGTTTCAAGCTGCCAGTGGAGCAACCATCAAGCGTGTTGACTTCGACGGTTTCTACGCTCAGCAGCGCTTCACAGCATCTCCCGCTGGCTTCGATTCGGGCAACACTTACTGGAGTGGCTCCACCAGCAAGGTCACCTTCACCGGCACTGGCGGCAACTCCCTGTTCTCGATGACAGTTACCTATGAGATGGAAGAAACCAACTACAACCCATGCGACGTAAACCGTGACGGAGCAGTTACAGCAGCGGACATTACCGCCTTGTATAACTACTTGCTCAACAACGAAATGACCTACTACAACAGCTGTGACGTTAATGGCGACGGCAATATCACCAGCTCTGACGTCACTGCGGTTTACAACTACCTCCTCAATGGTGGTAGTACTGTGCCAATGCCAACCTTCAGTCATCCCTCAGGAACGGTGTTTAACACTCCAACTGAAGTGACTGTTACAGGTCCTGCCAATAGCCGCGTATATATCACTACCGATGGCAGCACACCAAGCACTACAAACTACCAGGACAACGCTTACGGCTCAATCACAGTGATGGTAGGCTTCAATATGACCCTCAAGGCCATTGCCGTAGTCGACGGTCAGTCAAGTGCTGTGGCAACAGCGGTGTATTCACTCGTTGAAGTGCCAGGCCCCACCTTCAACCCACCTTCGGGCACAGTGTTCCAAGGCAATGGTTCGGTGACAATCACTGGTCCTTACGGAAGTATGATTTACTTCACACTCGACGGCACAACGCCAACCACAAGCCACTACTACACTCACGGCAACTCGCCCTTCACCATCGAGGAACTCGAAGTTGGCACTACAACCATTAAGGCTATCGCTGTCCTTAACGGAGTGGCAAGTCCAGTAATGACTGCCGTTTACACCGTGGAAGAAGTTACCGACAACAATGTCAATGCCAACTGGAAAGAGACGGCCTTCAATATTCCGGAATCGGGACCAAAGCCCACAACTTCGAGTGCCACCTACAACCAGGCTTGGCGCATTGAATACCCCCACATCGCTACAAGCTCCAACTACATGGTTGTGGTTAAGGCAACGTCCCAATATGGCGTATCGCTCTCGCTTGAGCTTGACAAGAGTCAGCGAGCCAATCACTGGACCTGCTTCACAATGCACGCAGGCACGCCAAACAATAATGTGGGACGAACACCCTCATTCTCGGTTGACAGTAATGTGCCATCCGCTTATCAGGTTAACACGAGCGAGTACACCACCGGAAAGTACACCACCTCGGTCGTCAATCTTGACGGCAACAACATGACGATGTTTGCCCGCGGCCACATCTGCGCCAGCGAGGACCGTCAGTCGAGTAGTGAACAGAACAGCCACACTTTTGTCACCAGCAACATCCATCCACAGTATCAGGCGCACAACGCCGGCCTGTGGCAACGCATGGAGGCAAAGGTGCAGAACTGGGGTTACAGTAACAGCTTCCGCGACACCCTCTATGTGTGCAAGGGTGCTACCATTGGCGACGTTACGCTCAACGGTTCCACAACATCTGGACTCATTCCTAAATCAGAAGTGCAAAGCCTATATGGAGTCAACATCACTGGAACTCTCCCTATTCCACGCTACTGGTACATGGCAGTATTGCGACTGAAAAACGGTCAATACCAAGCTATGGCCTATTGGACTGAGCAAATCAATAGTTCGTGCAGTTCAACTACCTTGCCAAGCTGCATGATAACCATCGACGAGCTGGAGAGGAGGACAGGCATCGACTTCTTCTGCAACCTCCCCGACGACATCGAGGAAGCGGTGGAATCTACGCTAAACACCAGCATCTGGCAGTAGCGTCACAAATCATTAAGATTTCAAGTGCGAAGTGCTCAGGCGCTTCGCACTTTTTTGTTACAAGAAAGCGACAAGTATTGTAAAAATCAAAATTTCCAACAAGGAATATTTATTATAAAGTTTTCCAAAAATATTTTTAATTTGCTGATTTTTAGAATTTTAAAATTTTCAAAATGTCAAAAAGTTTTCCAAAATGAAAATTTGTTGATAATTTTTCTAAAAAATATTTTGCCATTTCTACAACCTTTTGTAGTTTTGCACTGCAAATAAAAGGAGAAAGATTAAAGCCCGAGAAATTGGGCTTTTTATTGCACCAAACTTTTGCCAACTAATATATACCTATTATTATATACCTCCTAATAGAATTATGATACAAACAGTAGTAAAACGTGATGGACGAGTTGTTGGATACAACGAAGAAAAAATTAAAGCGGCTATTCGCAAAGCGATGTTAGCCACCGACGCTGGCGACGACGAGGCACTCATTCAGCGCATCGCCGACCACATTGGAGCACGTGGAAAGAGCCAGATGAGCGTGGAAGGCATTCAGGATATGGTGGAGCTCGAACTCATGAAGAGCCCACGCAAGGAAGTTGCAAAGTGCTACATCAACTATCGCCACAAACGCAGCATCGCCCGCAAGGCAAAAACTCGCGACCTGTTCCTGGAGATTATCAACACCAAGAACAACGATATCACCCGCGAGAACGCCAACATGAACGCCGACTCTCCAGCCGGCATGATGATGAAGTTTGCCAGCGAGACCACCAAGCCTTTCGTTGACGACTACCTCCTCAGCGAGGAGGCACGCGAGGCCGTGCGTGCCAACTACCTGCACATCCACGACAAGGACTACTACCCCACCAAGAGCCTCACTTGCGTTCAGCATCCACTGGACAAGATATTGAACAACGGTTTTTGGGCTGGCCATGGCGAGTCGCGTCCAGCCAAGCGCATCGAGACTGCCAGCGTGATTGCATGCATCTCAATGGAGACAGCACAAAACGAGATGCACGGCGGTCAGGCTATTCCAGCCTTCGACTTCTATCTGGCACCTTTCGTGCGCCGCACATTCATCGAGGAGGTTAAGATTCTTGAGGACATCAACGGCGAGGACTACAAGGACTTATATGACGCCAAGGTTGACGACTACATCATCCGTCCACTTGACGAGCTCAAGGGTCGTGAGCGCGTGCTCCAACATGCCATCAATCGCACTGCAAGCCGTGTTCACCAGGCCATGGAGGCATTCATCCACAATATGAACACCATTCACAGCCGCGGTGGCAACCAGGTAGTGTTCAGCTCCATCAATTACGGTACCGACTTCAGCGCCGAGGGACGCTGCATCATCCGCGAGCTGCTGCATTCAACATGGGAGGGTGTTGGAAACGGTTCGACTGCTATTTTCCCAATCCAAATTTGGAAGAAGAAAAAAGGCGTGAGCTATCTGCCCGAGGATCCAAACTACGACCTCTATAAGCTCGCTTGCAAGGTTACTGCACGTCGATTCTTCCCCAACTTCGTTAATCTCGATGCCACCTACAATTTCCACGAGAAATGGGACATCAACGACCCTGAGCGTTACCACTATGAGGTAGCGACAATGGGTTGCCGCACGCGTGTGTTTGAGAACCGCTTCGGCCCTAAAACGAGTATTGGCCGCGGTAACATCTCATTCTCTACTATCAACATCGTGCGTCTGGCCATTGAGTGCATGAAGATCGAGAACCAGCAGGAGCGCATCGACGAGTTCTTCAAGAAACTTGACCGAGTTCTCGACATCACAGCACGCCAGCTCGACGACCGCTTCCAGTTCCAGCGCACAGCTCTTGCCAAGCAGTTCCCACTGCTCATGTCGCAGTTGTGGAATGGATGCGAGAATCTCAAGCCCACCGACACCATCGAAAGCGTCATTAACCAGGGCACCCTTGGTATTGGCTTCATTGGTCTTGCCGAGTGCCTTATCGCCCTCACTGGCAAGCACCACGGCGAGAGCCAGGAGAGCCAGAAACTGGGCTTGAAGATTGTCTCGCACATGCGTGAGCGTGTCAACGAGTTCTGTGAAAAGTACAAACACAACTACAGCGTACTGGCAACACCTGCCGAGGGCCTCAGCGGCAAGTTCACACGTCGCGACCGCAAGGACTTTGGAGAGATTCCTGGAATCACCGACAAGATTTACTACACCAACAGCAACCATGTGCCTGTGTACTACAAGTGCAGCCCCAAGCACAAAGCTGAGGTAGAAGCGCCCTACCACGAGATTACTCGAGGTGGCCACATCTTCTATGTAGAGATTGACGGCGATGCCACCCACAATCCTCAGGCCATTATGGACATCGTGGACTTGATGGACAAGTACAACATTGGCTATGGGTCGGTCAACCACAACCGCAACCGATGCTTGGACTGCGGATATGAGGACGCTACCGAGGATTTGCATGAGTGCCCCGAGTGCCACGGCCATAACATCGACCAGCTCCAGCGCATCACTGGCTACCTGGTTGGAACCACCGACCGTTGGAACAGCGGCAAGCTTGCCGAGCTCCACGACCGTGTAGTGCACAAGTAGTTGAGAGTTAACAGTTCATAGTTCACAGTTGCTTTTAGCTATTGCTAGTCACGCCCATCAATCATGGAGAAGTTGAGAATATTGCATGTAGTTGAGGGAACCAGCGTAGATGGTCCAGGCTTGCGCACGTCAATTTATTTGGCGGGCTGCAACCACCACTGCCCTGGATGCCACAACCCCGAGTCATGGAACATGGGCGGAGGTGAGGAGCGTTCGCTCGATGAACTCATGCAGGTGATTGCCTATAACGAAGCTCCTGTCACTTTCTCGGGAGGAGACCCTCTAGCGCAACCCAAGCCATTGGCGCATCTAATCAAGCGCATAAAGCAGGAGACGGGACTAAATGTGTGGTGCTACACGGGCTACACATGGGAACAGGTGAAAAAAGAGCCGCAACTCATGGAGGTAGTGAGTCAGCTCGACGTTTTGGTCGACAGTCCGTTCAAAATAGATGAGCGCGACACAAAGCTGCGCTTCCGCGGCAGCCACAACCAACGTCTCATCGACGTTCAGGCAACCCTCAAGAGCGACAAACTCACCCTGTGGCACGACTAGTCAACGCTAATTAGAAATAATGCACAATTCGCTAAGGATTGTGCATTATTTTTTGATAGGCGAGTCGCTCATCGCCGTTCAAGAGGTAAATTATTCCGCAGTACTTGAAACCGTGCTTGGTGAACAGGTGCTGCATTATTTTGTTGTCGCGATGTGTGTCGACACGGATATTCGGATCATGGGCAAAACAATAGTCCATAGCGCTGGCAAAAATTCCACGAGCAGTGGGGACAGCCCCCATGCGATGCACCACATGATAGGGCCGCGTGTCGTTGAGCCATACCCCCTCGTAGATGCTGGCATAGGTGGGCTCAGGCGACGGCAGGAATGCAAAATAGGCAACCACCACCCCATCATCCTCAACAACCATAGCGCCATCATGCTCAATGTCGTCCAAAATGGCTTCGGGATTGGGATAGCCATTTATCCACTGGTTTTCGTTGCCAGCGCTGCGCATCACCTGCTTGGCGGCATCAAGCACCTGCATGATGCGGTCAACATCGGTGGTCGTCGCGTGTCGTATTATTCTCATGGTTGGGTTAAAAATAATGGCTGTGATATTTTCTCTCACAGCCATTATTGCTTTATGGAAAATTTAGAAATTCAGTGAAATACCGCCCACAATTCCAATCTTTTGAGCACCCTGACCTGGCATAATATCCCATTGCTTGCAAAGCAAATTGTTGGCCTGAGCCCATACCGAGAAGATGTGGCTGAAGCTATAACGAGCGCCTACGTGCAAGTCGATAATATCGTTCATTTCGATTGCGCCAAAGCGATAATAGCCGTCATGCAAGTTGCCAAACTCATCTACTCCAGGATATACCCACTCGCGAGTGAAAGTCGAACGGTTGATGCGGCAATTAAGTCCTGCAGAGACCATAAGGGGCTTGATGGGCCACACATTCACATCAAAGTGAACAATGCTGGTTGGTCCATCATCACCAAGAGGATAGCCCATGTAACGCGCGCCTAAAACATAGTCCTCATCACTAGAGAATGTGTGGACAAACTGGAGCTTAGCCTCAGCAAGCGAACGATATTTGTAGCTAGCATCAAGACCAATGTAAGCGCCTTTACATTTTGTCATCATGTTAATGACCGCTGCATATTGATTGGCGTCATAATAGGGCGAGCCAGGGCCGTCGGGGGTTGGGTTCTCAATATCGAGAACTTCTTTATAGACTCCAGTATTGGCTGCAGGAACGACAGCATCAAGCATGCCGTTGATGAAACCATAACCAACATAAGCTTTTGCCATAAAACCTACAAATGGACCAACGTTCACAGTCACCCTTCCGTCAAATGGCACATAAGTAGTGATGCCATAGTTGGCCAGCGGGTCGTTGTATCGATAAGCATCATGCATAGCTCCCAGGTGGTTTATATCCTTGCCGCCAGTTGCACTAACACTGAGGCTCACGCCCTTTGTTATCTTGAAATTCAAATCAACATCGGGAGCAACGCGCACTGCAGTACCTTCGTTAAATGAGAAATTGATGATAGCACCTGCCTTAGCGCTGAAGATGTCGTTAGAATACTTGTAGTAGGGGTTAAAAGTAAGTATGCCGTAAGTCTTATCAATAGCAGAGTTGTTATAAATATCATGACGACGCAAATTAGCCAGGTCGACACCAAATAGCAAACCTACGTTGCCAATCTTTTCGATATTGTACTCACCTTCGATAGAAGCGTTAAGCCAGAACTCCTTGGCGCCACTAATGCCCTCGAGATGCGACTTGTCGTAACCGGCATAGTCGATTGTGGCATTTGCCTCATATTCTATAGCATCCTCGTCGTTGATATTATATTTGCTCTCCCACTTACCATCGACACGAGCCTCGACAAAAGCGGTCTTATTATTTTTTAGGTAATCGCTGAAGCCACCATAAAAGTTAAAGCTGTCGAAGTGAAGGCGGCCGTCAATGCCGAGGGTGCCCTTGCTCAACTCCTTGCTCCATCCCACTCCCAGCAAGTTGTCGTTGAAACGCTGTTTTTGACGCTGAGAGGGTTGCTCAATAAGCTTCGAGGTGTTCTTTCCTAACCAAGTGCTATTGTGCTGCAGCCAAAGGCCCAACTTCTCGGTATCGGTTTCTTTAATGCGGTAACCGGCATTCACCATTGTGTTAAGGCAGGTACCCATTCCAATGTCGAGATATCCACGCTGATTAGAGAAGTTGTGCAATGTGCGGTAGCCATAGGGCAACATTGTGGGAATATCAACAGGAACTAGGGCTGGGGCTGTCCAGTCGCTGAATTGTGGTGCCACAGCCTCCTTGGTGCTTTGTTTTATCTCCTTGGGAAGCACAGTCTTCTTCACCACTTCCTTCTTTACCGGGTCAAATTCCCTCTCAAGAGTAATTACCTTGTTAAGGTCTTTTTCAGTCTGCGCTCCAGCAGTTGCCGACACCAGCACCGCCACAGCCATCAATGCATATTTTATATTGTTAGTCATAGTCACGAGAAGTAAATTATAATATTTATAGTGTGATTAAAACTTCATGTATCTTTATTTCGATTTCTTTTGCCACTGGCTCAATCGTGTCTCTATCTCATTGAAAATCTCTCCCTCATTGCCAGGATAATTCTCCTTGAGGCTCAACAAGTACTCAACCGCTTGCTTTTGGTTGCCACGCTCATAGTAGATATCGCACAGCATGATGAATCCCTTGGCCACCCAGTAGCTATGGTCGGTAGCGTTAGAGATCAACACGTCAAGACTCTTCTCGGCATTGTCGAAGTCTTCGTTATCAAATTGCAGTCGTGCAATTTCATAGGCAGCCTGGGCTCCAGCCTCGCTCTGGGGATTCTGAGCAAGGATATGGAGGTCGTTTTGTGCCTCATAGGTGTTGCCCATGTTCATGTTGGCGATAGCTCTTGCCAGCATCATCTCCTGCTCCACGTCGCTGGTGAGTGTGTATCCACCCTCGAGCAGAATGTTGGCGCTTTCCACCACTTCGTCCCAATCTTGAGCCTCACGCGCCGAGCGCACAATGCCCATTTGAGCCATAGCATAATTGTCGTTATTGGTGGCCTTGGTTGCCCAAGTTTTATAAACATCGAGGGCTTCCTCACCATTGCCCTGCTCGAGCAGCAAAGCACCCTTAAGCGCCATTGCGCGCTGAGCAAACGCAGCATCCTCGTTGCCATCAAGAGCATCATCGAGAGCTTGCAAAGCACTGTTGTAGTCGTGCTTTGAATAATAATAGTAACCTATATAATACATAGCCTCGCTCACATAGGCTCCATCGGGATAGTCGCGCAAGTAATTCTCGAGTTTTGTTATACTCTCGTTGTCGATGTAGTAAGTCTCGGCAGCCTCAAACGCAGCTTTCTCAACTTCTCTGACATCGATTTTTGGCCCTCCCTCAATGTTGTTGAGGCGATAGCTGAACTCGGCGAGCTCTCCGCGGTCGGCATAGATACCCTTAAGGTCTTGTGCCGCGGTCTTGGCCTCGTTACTGGCAGGGAATTTTTCTATCACGTTCCAGTAGGAATTAATGGCCTCGTTAAGCTTATTGCTCTCCTTGAGAGCGAGAGCCATCTTGAGCATAGCTTCCCTAGTCTCGGGATGGGTTGGATAATTGCGGATGAGTGTAGAGTAGGTGTTGACAGCATCACCAAGCAAGCCGGCATTGACCTGGGCATTGCCCTTCTCGAGCATAGCCTCAGGCACCTTAGCCGAATTAGGATAATTTCTTATCAACTCGTTGAGCTGTGTAATCTTGGAGCCATACTCGCTCTTGTCGCCGGCGATGATGGCCTTGCGCATGATGGCATACTCGGCCGATGCATCAACGTTGGTGCTAGCAGCCTTATTGTAGCTCTCGACAGCACCGTCAAAGTCCTTGGCATAGTATTTGGCATCGCCAATGCGGTTATAGGCCTCGGCTGCCATGTCGCGGCTGAGCGAGTTAGTTTGCAATGCCTTAGTAAAGGCCTCGATTGCCTTAGGATAATCTTGCTGATTGAAAAGCGACGAACCAAGGTTGTACTGCGCCAAGCCATAATTTACGTCGCCCACCGACACGGCCTGCACATACTCCTGCTGATTCTTAGCGGCATTCTTGTAGTCGCCTAGCTGATATTGTGCCTCGGCAAGCCACAACTTGCTGTCATTGAACACCTGGTCATCTTTCTTACCCTCGTCAATGGCCTGCTGCAGCACTCGTGCCGCCTCGGCAGGCTTGTTGTTCTTGAGCTGCTGCACACCCTTGTGATAAAGTACAGTTTGCTTGGCCTTGAGCACCTTTTCGCTAGGATTCTTGATGTTAGCGATGCTCTTGAGGGCGCGGTCATAGTCGGTTGTAGTGGTGTAAGCGTCAATCAAGTAATTCTCCACATTGTTATAGTAGGCCGAGTGTGGATACTCGTTCAAGAACTGCTCAAACATGTCGATCGACTTGTTGAAAGGAGTGCGTCCACCCTTGCTCTGGCTGATGGCGTAATTGTAGAAAGCCGTCTCGCGCACATTGTTGTCCCAACGCATTCCTGCAGCACGCTCAAACGCCATTGCGGCACCGTTATAGTCGCCACTCTTGAGCCTGCTCTGACCTATGTAAAGCAGAGAGCTCTGAGTTAGAGCATCGTCGGCATTAGCAACGTTGAGCATGTTGTCAATAACCTTTTTATAGTTTCGAGCGTCGAAGTTTATAACGCCAAGCATATAGTTTGAGTTGCGTTTCTCATCAACGTCCTCATCGGTAAGGTCGATAAATCTCTCCAAGAAAGGCACTGCCTTGGAGTATTTACCCAAGCGATAATAGCTCTCTCCCACGATGCGGTTCATCTCGGCGGTGAAGTAATCGTTTTGATTATCCTCAATCAACGACTCGCCAAGTTTTGCCGCATTTGAGTAGTCACCCTGCTTGTAGAGGATTTGGCACATATAGTATTGCGACTGATAACCCAGCTCGCCTGTGCGGTTCACACTCTTAAACAAGTTATAGGCCTCGCCATAGTTGGCTTTGGCATATTCTATATAACCCCTGAAGAAAGTGGATGCGTCACCATACTGCTTGGTGGTTGAAAGTTTGTCATATAGTGCACGTGCCTCGTCATAGTCCTCGAGCATGAGATAGCAGTAGGCGCGACGGTAGGTAATATCCTCGTCGCTATCATCATCAAGCGCTCTTTCTCTCACCTGCTGATAATTAGAGAGTGCCTGTGCAAACTCGCCATGATAGAAGTAGTAGTCACCCACCTTGGCCCTTGCCAGCTCGGCGAGAGGCTCCTCGCTATGATTCTCGATAAATTCCTCCAGCATGGTCAAGCTAGAAGGATTATCAAGCTCAAACTCATTGATTGCCATCATGTACTCGGCTTCCACTTCCTGGTTTGCACTATAGCTCAAATATTTGTTGAGGTGATAGAGCTGATGTGAAGAACCCACATAGTTTCGCACGTCGTTATACATCACTCCGCGATAGTGGTAGCCATCAGCGCCAGTGTTAACAACCACTGGCTGCGCTTGCAAGGTAATCACAGCTACTACCGCGCATCCCGATAACAATGCTTTCTTCAAGTCCATAAATTATATTTTATAGTGTTATTAGTTCAAATATTTTAAATATGCAAATATAATGATTATTTGACAAACCATTACATCTTTGACCGATAAAAAGAAAAAAAAATAACTAATTGAAGATTTCTTTCACATTTCTTGGTAATTTGGTTTTTTTTTATCAAATTTGCATATTCACTGTAAAACCTTTTTTATCACGATGTGAATTAATCTAATAACTATCATTATATGGAACCTATCAAATGCCCTAATTGTGGAAACATCGTGCCCGAAGGTGCACGATTCTGTATGAATTGCGGCCAAGCCATTGAAGTAGCTCCCGCAGCTGTAACCCCACCATCAGTGCCCGGCGTGCCACCAGTACCAGGGATGCCACCAGTGCCTGGAATGCCTCCCGTACCGGGTGAAGCTCCTGCTGTACCAGAGCCCAAGGCCGTGACACCACCTGTGCCACCAGTCCCCGAGCCAGAGCCAATTCCAGAACCCGAACCTGAACCAATTCCAGAGCCCGAACCTGAACCAATTCCAGAGCCCGAGCCTGAACCAGTTCCAGAGCCCGAACCAGTTCCAGAGCCTGAACCCGAACCAGTTCCAGAGCCCGAACCAGAACCAGAACCAGTGGTTGCGCCCGTGCCTCCAGTGCCTGTGCCTCCTGCACCAGCTGTGCCTGAGGTTCCTGCTCCTGCGCCAGCTCCCGCTCCTGCGCCAGCACCAGCTGTACCCGAAGTTCCTAAGCCTGCTGTGCCTAAGACGCCTGCAGTTCCCGAGGCACCCAAGCCTCAACCCGTGCCCGCTCCAGCACCAGCACAACCAAAGCCAACATATCAAGCAGCTCCTGCTCCTGCACAACCCATGCAGCATCAAGTTGAGGAGGAACCTAAGAAAAAATCACCATTAGGACTCATCCTTGGCATCATTCTTGGTGCTTTGCTCCTGGGTGGACTGGGATATGCTGCTTACTGGTTCTTAAATAAAGATAAGGACAAAAAACCTCAAACCGAGAATGTTAGCAATGTTGACAACAACGATGCCGACGACAACAACAGCTTCAGCTCGGAGCCCGATGATAATGCTGAGCCCGCAAACGTTGATCAGCAAGACAATAACGGCATGGACCCCGGTGAAGATCCCAACAATCAAGTCACCGAACCTGTAGCGCCCAATCCTGATGACGCCAATGTCCAGCCTGAGCCTGAGCCCGCTCCAGCGCCCACTCCAACTCCAGCGCCTAAGCCCGACAAGCCAAAGGTGACTCCAAAGCCACAGCCCAAGCCACAACCTAAGCCTCAGGTTCAGCCCAAGCCGCAACCCAAGCCTCAGGCTCAGCCCAAGCCTCAGCCCAGGCCACAACCACAGGTTCAGCCACGACCTCAACAGGAGCCGCCTCGCCGCAACTCTAACTATGAGAATCTGCGCCGAAACAGCAACCGCAACGACAATTATCGCTATTAATTGACAGCATGCCGCTCGGCTGCGGACAGATGTGAATCACTATTGGACGCAAACTGTGGTTTGCAATGCTGAAGACTTAATATAAAAAACAAGGCGGGATTAGTGCTACACACACTAATCCCGCCTGTTATTTAGCTTTTATTATATCAAGGAGTGACGACGGTGCCTATGTTTTCACCTGTAATCACTTTCTTGAGATTGCCCTTAACATCCATATTGAAAACATGAATGGGAAGGTTGTTCTCCTTAGCCATCACGGTTGCAGTCATGTCCATAACTTTGAGACCGCGCTTGATGATCTCATCGTAGGTGATGGTGTCGAACTTAGTTGCCGCAGGATCCTTCTCGGGATCGGCGGTGTAGATGCCGTCGACGCGGGTGCCTTTGAGCATCACGTCGGCCTCCACCTCGATTCCGCGCAGCGTGCTGCCTGTGTCGGTAGTGAAGAAGGGGTTACCAGTGCCGCACGACATGATGGCCACCTTACCCTGATTCATAGCATCAATGGCACGCCACTTGGTGTAGTGCTCGCCCACTGGAGTCATAGCGATGGCGGTGAACACCTGTGCAGGCTGGCCCTTGGCCTCGAGAGCCGAAGACAATGCCAGTGAGTTAATCACTGTAGCCAACATGCCCATTTGGTCGCCCTTCACGCGGTCAAATCCACTTGCTGCTCCTGCCAGGCCACGAAAGATGTTACCTCCACCTATCACGATAGCCACCTGCACTCCAGCATCCACGAGTTCCTTAATTTGAGTGGCGTAGTCGTCAACACGCTGTGGGTCGATTCCGTAGCCCTGTGATCCCATGAGCGATTCACCGCTGAGCTTGAGAAGTATGCGCTTGTATTTCGTTTCCATTTTGTTTATAGAGTTTAAGAAAAAAGGTTGGACCAAGCGACGAGTCGCAGAATCCAACCTTCAATATTGTTAATTGGTAATTATCACAATAATTTGCTAGCGATTATTTTGCGCCGAGAGCCTTAGCTTGCTCAATTTTAGCATCAAGAGCACCAGGACCATAGTAATTGGTCTCCAACTCCTTATAGATAGCGAGCTCGTCGTTATATTTCTTTTGGAAATGCAGCACATTGGCTTTCTTGAGCATCAACATGGGAACGAGAGTGCGATTGTCCTCAGCGAGCTTAATACCGTTATCATAAGCTGCAATAGCCTTGTCATACTGCTTAGCATTGACATAGCAGTCACCGAGCAGTGATTGTGAACCGGGAGCCACAACCTTACCCTTGGGGCTATAGTCCTCGAGGTAGGCAAGTGCCTTCTTATTCTCACCCTGAGCATAAAGAATGGTAGCAGCCTTGAGTTTTGCCACGTTGGCAGCATCGTTGCTATAATTCTTAGCTATCTTCTCATAGGCCTTGAGAGCGGCAACCGAGTCCTGCTTCATGATAAGCTCAGTGTCGGCCTTTGCAAGCTCATTGTTAGCTTTCTCTAGGTTAGGCTTAGCGACAAACTGCATGTAAGCCCAAATAAGGAGCGCGATAATAAGAACAGCAGCTACTGCCCAGAAAATCACATTCTTGTGTTGCTCCAGTTTCTGTTCGAATCCCGACAGCGAGTCATTGATTTCTTCTAGTTTTGTGCGGGTTTCTTGGTTTTTCTTTTTTGCCATAGTATATGTAAAATCTGTGTTTTAAAAATCATTTTTTAATTTTGCGGTGCAAAAGTAATAGATATTTGTCTAATATAAAAGCAATTTTGGAAATTAATTTAAAAAACTTTCAAAAAAGGTGCTTTTTTTGTTTTTCGGTTGCAATGAAAAACCGCATCAATTTCCACCAAATAATCGCTATTGATATTGGTTAATGGGTAATTTTATTGATGTTTTTGTATTATCCACTGAAATTGATTTGTTTTTATACTTATAAATACTACTTTTGTAATTGATAAAAACATGAAGAATACCAACCACTAATCCTTGTTTTTAAAATATGAGATCACAATCGCAGTTGAGGAGGATTGAATACTTGGTGTATGGGATATTGATGCTGCTAATCCTACTGGGACCGACCTTGAGCACACTATTCCACGGCCATGATATTGGAGACACCAAGTTCCTGGCAAGCGACTTCCTGCACACTTTCAAGGTGATAGTGGTGTATATCATCGCATTTATCATTCACGATTTGTTTATCGCGCCATTGCTGGTGCACAAGCACAAGCCATGGCACTACATCCTGGGAGTGGTGATACTTGGCGTTGTGTTTATGGTTTATCAATTAAACTTTCGCCCCGACGAACCTGGCCCACCCAGCATAGAGCAGATGCCGCCAGCCGACGCTGGCCCCAATGCGTCACCTGAAGAGGTGAATGATTTAGACCCATTTAATGATGCTGAATATGCCCCACAAAGAGCTCAAGAGCAAATCACGCCCCCTATAGCACCGCCACCATTTCGCCGGCATGATATCTTGTCGGTAATATTCTTCCTCTTCAGCATCGGCACCAACATAGGTGTGAAGTTCTACTTCCGCTCGCTCGTTGCCCGCCGTGAGATAGAGGTGCTGGAGAAAGAACACCTCAAGCAGCAGCTTGAGAACTTGAAGTATCAGATTCATCCACATTTCTTCATGAACACTCTCAACAACATTCATGCTCTGGTAGATATCGACCCCGAAAAAGCCCAAGAGAGCATTATCGACCTGTCGAAGTTGATGCGATACATCCTGTATGAGAGCAACCATGAATATGTTCAAGCGTCGCGAGAGGTGGAATTCATGGCCAACTATGTAAGGCTAATGAGCCTGCGCTATAACGACAAACTGAAATTTTCAGCTAAAAATTCAGATGATGGTCAAGGCATATGGATACCCCCATTGATATTCATCTCATTTGTGGAAAATGCTTTCAAGCATGGTGTGAGCTATAACAAGGAGTCATTTATCGAAGTGGGAGCTAAACGCTACATTAACGATAGTGGTGAGCAACGCCTCGGCTACACCTGCCGCAACAGCAAGCAACCCAAGAAAAATGGCAATGGCAAAAAAGTGAGCGAGGCAAGCGGAGTGGGTCTTACCAACATCAAGAGCCGCCTTGACCTGATGTTTGGCGACAACTACACACTCGACATCACCGATGGCGAAGACGAATTCATTGTGAAAATGGACATACCCGTTTATACCAAAGACCCAAATACACAAAGTGAAGAAAAACCAGATAAAAAAGACAACAAATAACACATCAAAAAATCATCATGATACGTTGCATAATTATTGACGATGAGCCCCTTGCTTTGCAGCAAATGGAGAGCTACATCAAGAAAATTCCTTATCTGGAGCTTGTGGCAGCATGCCAAAGCGCAATTGACGCCAAGGAAATTCTTGAGAAAGAAAAGATTGACGCTATTTTCTGCGACATCAACCTGCCCGAGCTCAACGGCTTGGACTTTATCAAGTCGCTGGAGAACCCACCCATGGTAGTGTTCACCACTGCCTACAGCGAGTATGCCGTCGAAGGTTTCCAACTCAACGCTGTTGACTACTTGCTCAAGCCTTTCGGCTGTGAAGACATGAAGCGTGCCGCCGAGAAAATAAAAAAATGCTACGACACGCTGCGCACACTACAGGATGTGAGCCAAATCGATGAAGATGACGCGATCTTCTTGAAGACTGAGTACAAAATAGTGCGCATCAACATCAGCCACATCCGTTACGTAGAAGCCATGAGCGAGTATTTGCGCATCTACCTGAAGGACTACCCACGCCCTCTCATCGTGCTACTGAGCATGAAGAAGATGGAAGAGCGCTTGCCCAGCCACACATTCATGCGTGTGCATCGTTCTTATATCATCAACTTGAAGATGATACAGGAAATCAGCAAGAACCGAATCACACTGGGTGATGGTGAAGACATTGAAATACCCATTGGCGACAGTTATCGCGACCAATTCAATGCCTATATCAACAAAAAGTTCTTGGGCAAATAACCCCAAGAGTTGAGAAAGAAGAATTAAGAGGGAAGAGCTAATGCACAATGCTCTTCCCTCTTCTTTTATTGTTTTTACCTTTTACCACCTATCGGCTAGCGAATAGTGTAGGTGAGTGTACCAGTTTTTTCAACCGCTTGACCTTTAGGAACGCTAAACCTCGACTGGCGAGCCAGCGAGAGACAAATGTTGCGCGCCCTCTCATTGGTAACAGAACCGCCAACAACTCTTGCACTGGTGACAGCTCCATTAGTACCCACAGTAACCCTTACAACTACTGTTCCTGGACCGGGACACTTAGCTGTGGGAAAATGTGCGATGGTGTAACCCTCAAGGCCACCCACACCAGGTTTGCCAACCGACTTGTCGGCCCCTGCAGTACCATCAGGGTTGCCCTGCTTGCCTGAACCACTGTTGTTCTTGGCAAAGGCATTCTTTACCCTGTCGTTAGCCTCACTGGAAGAATTGGCTGGAGCCGATGGAGTAGTGGGCTGTTGAGTGGTCTTATTTGCTGGCTGATTGTTAGGATTACCCTGTTTTTTAGGTGGTTGATTGGGCTGAGGTTGTTCCGTCTTCTTCTCGGCTGGCTGTTTCTTGGGCTGCTGTTGCTGCACCTTCATGGGCGACTCTTGAGCATTGTTGGTAACATGCTGTTGTGGCGACTCATCGAATTGCCCATTGTCGCTCAAGTCGTTCTGCCCCACCTGCGGCTCGTTATTTGGACTTTCAGACTCTTGTGGCTGTGTGGGTTGCGCAGCTGCCAGTTGGTCATCGACTTGCTCCTCGAGGAAGTCGCCAAAATCCACATACTCTCCGCCAAACATTATGGTGTCCTGAAGCAGCTGTGTGAGCTGCTCGCCATCCTTGGGAGGATAGTTATAATGCAGGCTCGTGAAGATGAGCAAGGCAACAATACCAGCTCCCAGCAACAATGTTATCAATGCCGAGAGAAGTTTATTTCTGTTGTCGTTATTATTTGCCATTTAAAAATATCAAAAAGGAGAGAAAAGTGAGTTTTAATGCTCTGTCACAGTTGTGGTTGGAGCAGGTTGTGATGCAGCACCTTGCGCCTGCTGCACAGTGGCAGCATCGGCAGGAATCTCAGTTACTGTAGTAGAACCTTGCGTTGCATCTTGTACTGCTGCTGCATCGCCCTCTTGAGCTGGTTGTTCAGGCTCAGGAGAAGCATACCCCTCGCTTGCAGGCTTGGTAGCGAGCACCACCTTGATGCCCACCTTCGACCCCTTGTCGAGAATGTCAACAATCTTTCCATAGGGTACTGCTTGATCGGCATGCAGAGCGATAAACTGAGTTGGGTCGCTCTGTTTTACTGCTTGCAAGAATCCATAAAGCTGGTCGTCGGGCAACGGCATCAATTCGCCTTGCTTTACCGAGTCGGCTTGGGTAGCAAACATATTCATGTCCTTGTCGATGTAGATGCGCGTGGTGGGCTTGATAGCCGTCTGCTGGCTGCTTTGTGGCAAGTTCACCTCCATCGCCGATGGGAAGACGAAAGTAGAAGTCACCATAAAGAAGATGAGTAGCAGGAAGATGACATCGGTCATCGAAGCCATGCTGAACATCGACAGAGATTTGTGTTGTCTCTTTAGTGCCATAATAGAATAGGGTTAACGATTGCCAAACTGAGGTGGTTGCTGAGTTGATTTAACAGTCTGCTCGGCGGGTTTAGCAGGCTCGTTGAGCAGGTCCATGAACTCCATGGTGCTGCCCTCGAGGCGGTTCATAATCTTGTTGACGCGTGAGGTGAGATAGTTGTAAGCAAAGAGCGCGAGAATGCCCACCACAAGACCAGCAACGGTTGTCACAAGGGCTTCGTAAATACCGCTGGCGAGGATGCTAACATTACTGTTCTGCCCTGCACTTGCAAGAGCATAAAACGCCTGAACCATACCAGTCACAGTGCCAAGGAAGCCAATCATTGGAGCTCCTGCCGCTGTTGTAGCAAGCCAGTTGAAACCCTTTTCCATCTTGGCGATTTCCATGTTGCCAACGTTCTCAATAGCTACGAGCACGTCGTTCATGGGGCGCCCAATGCGCGAAACGCCCTTCTCTATCATGCGGGAATAGGGAGTGTCGGTGGAGTCACACAACTGCTTTGCCTCTTCAATCTTGCCAGCCTGGATTAGGTTCTTGATATTCTGCAAGAACTTATTATCGGCCTTAGTAACGCGGCTAGTGGCGAACAGTCTCTCAAAGAAAATGTAGATGCTCACCAGCAACAGCAGTGCCAGTGGAATCATGAGCCATCCACCCTTGAGGGTGAGGTCCCACACCGATAATGCAGTAGATACAGTAGCGTCTTGTGCGCCTTGAGCAGCCACTTGGGCCACTATCATGTTAATTAAATTCATGTGATTCAAAAATTATTTGTGGTTATTAAATTCGTGATTATTAGTCCTGCAAGCATTTCTTATAGGCAGCGATGGTGTTTTCAAGACCCAGATAAAGGGCATCGCTGATGAGAGCGTGGCCTATTGACACCTCGTCGAGATAAGGCACATTGTCCTTGAAGAACTTGAGGTTGAGCAAGTTCAGGTCATGGCCTGCATTCAGCCCGAGGCCCACTTCGTGAGCCACGAGAGCCGCCTTGTGGTAGGGTTCCACAGCTTGCTCGGGAGCTGCCGAGAAACGCTGTGCAAAGGGGCCTGTGTAGAGCTCTACTCTGTCGGCACCTGTGAGAGCGGCCTGACGCACACGCTCCTCGGTAGCATCAACAAAGATACTCACCCTGATGCCAGCGTCTTTGAGCCTAGCAACTACTTTTTTCAAGAAATCCATGTTCTCGCTCACGGGCCAACCTTGTGAAGAGGTGAGCACGCTGGGAGCGTCGGGAACCAAAGTTGCCTGATGGGGTCTCACATCCAGGACAATATCCATGAACCTGTCGTCGGGGAAACCCTCGATGTTAAACTCAGTGTGAATAGCTGGGCGCAGCTCATAGACATCGGCACGACGAATGTGTCGCTCATCGGGTCTAGGGTGTACTGTTATTCCGTCGGCTCCAAACTTCTCACAGTCGAGCGCCACTTGCAACACATTAGGCATGTTGCCTCCTCGTGCATTGCGAAGCGTGGCCACTTTATTTATATTTACGCTAAGATTTACCATAGTAAGTTATATATCCAAAAATATAACGTGTAGTTTTCTAAAAATAGTGCATTAATATTGGCAAAAATTACTATATTTGCCGTGCAAAAATTATTTTAACTCACAAAAGTAGGCGAAAAGCGCGAGAAATAAAAACAAAATAGCACTTTAAAAAGTTTTTTCAACGTTTTTCACACATTTTCTTCCCAAGGCAATAGCCTGCAACCCTTGACACAATGAGAATAGCATTATTTGGCAACCCTTATCAGGAGAAATACAAGCAAGAGCTCAATGATTTTGTCGGCTATCTTCAAGACAGCGACGAGCTGATGATAGAGAAAGACTTCAAGGCTTACCTTAGTAGCATTGGCATCAACACCGAGATGTCTCAGAGTTTTGATGTCGAGAAGTTTGACGGTGCAGATCTTGCTGTGAGCATTGGTGGAGATGGCACCCTGCTTAGCAAAGCCGCGTTACTGGCTCGACACTCGACTCCCGTGGTAGGAATCAACACCGGCCATCTGGGCTATCTTGCTGCTTGCCGCCTCAATGAGTCGCGTGCAATGATTGAGAGCATCAAGCGTGGAGAATGCCGCCATGAGGAGCGCACCATGCTTGAGCTAGTGAGCATCAACGGCAAGCGTTGCGACAATATCATAGCACTGAACGAAATCGCCATCCTGCGTCAGGACACCACCTCGATGATTTCAATGCCAACCACCATCAACGGCACGATGCTCACCACCTACATGGGCGACGGTCTGGTAATTAGCACTCCCACAGGTTCCACGGCCTATAACATGAGTGCCGGTGGTCCCATCATGATGCCACTCACCAGTTGCCTTGCCCTCTCCCCTATCTCGCCTCACTCTCTCACTATGCGTCCCATCGTGGTGGGCGACGACTCGGAGATTGTGGTTACCATCAACACTCGTGCTCAATGGATTCAGGTGAGTGTCGACGGTATGGCCATGACGCTTCCCAGTGGCAGCACGGTGAAGATTGCCCAAGCACCCTACAGGCTCTCGGTCATCCAAAAACTTGACCACAACTTTGCCAACACTCTGCGCGAGAAACTCCTGTGGGGAGCCGACCAAAGATAATGCATAATGCACAATTTGCATAATGCACATTTTTTAATGCTTAAATGCTAGAAAAGCTGGAATCACCAAAAACTGACAACTGATAACTGATAACTGACAACTAATCTCATGCTCATTCCTCCACTATTAAAACCTGGCGATAGAATTGCCATTGTGTCGCCTTCGGGAACGGTGCTGTCCGAAAGGGTAGACGGTGCTATCAATGCATTCAAGCAATGGGGATTTGTTCCGGTTGAGGGCGAGCATTGCAGGCAACAATACACAACCTATAGCGTAGTGAGCCACAGCGCTCCGCTGGAGTCACGTCTTGCCGATTTCCTGAAGGCGCTCCACGATCCTGAGGTGCGCGCTATCCTGTGCAGCCGTGGCGGCTATGGAGCAGTGCAGCTTCTCGAGCATCTCGACATTGACTACATCGCATCTCACCCCAAGTGGATTGTGGGATTCAGCGACATCTCGGCGCTTCACGCTGCATGGCATCGAGCAGGCGTGGTGAGCATCCACTCCCCCATGGCCAAGCATCTCACACTATTTGACACTGATGACGAAATAAACCAAATAAACTACAAAATCATGACGCTGGGTGAGCTCCCAAGCTATCATGTCCCCGCACATCACCACAACCGCATGGGCAGCGCCACCGCAACCATCACTGGCGGAAACCTGGCTGTGCTAATGTCGCTTCTCGCCACTCCTTTCAATTTGCTGAAGCCAGGCAACATCCTTTTCATCGAAGATGTGTCGGAACAAATCTATCAAGTGCAACGGTTGCTCTACCATCTGCGACTTGCGGGCATCCTGCCTCGACTGTCGGGCTTGATAGTGGGCCAGTTCACCAAGCACCGAGGCGATGAGACCAGCTCGATGTATGACATGATAAGCGACATGGTCGCCGACTATGACTACCCTGTAGCCTTCAACTTCCCCATAGGCCACGTGCCCCGCAACGTGCCCATAATAGAAGGCGCCACCGCCAACCTTGAGGTGGATGGCGACGGCGCACGTTTAACTTTCAGCTAAAAACGCACTGAATTAGTGCTTAAAAATCCCCATTTGAGGCAACTTTTCTATCAATAGATTATTTGCCTCGAGCATCCATGAGGATTTCGGGTCGGTACTCAAAATGCATGGTGTCGTAATGATACCAGCGTCCGCCCCAAATGAAGCCGTATTTCTCAAAAATCTCGACAATCTCGTGTGGATACTTGTTACGGTAGGCCACAGTTGCATTCTCGTCCTTGGCATGCGAACGCCAGTAGTCGCTGAATTTCACGCCAATGTCGATTGTCATGCCGTAGGAATGGGCACTCAATCGCTTTGCTCCACGCACTGGGCGCCAATAAAAGGCTCCCGACTGGGCGAGATACTTGTGAAGCTCAGGATGTTTCTCAAGCTCGGCGACCACCTTCTCAAGCTGCTTGTTGGCACCATTGATTTTGGTAAATCTCACGGTCTTGATATTCTTGTTGACACCACCGCCACTAGTAGCTTGCCCGAATGGCCAGCGCACAGGCACAAGATTCTTGCGCACAGCACCCTCGCTTGTGCCATACATCTTCTTAAACAGAGCCTCACAACGGCTTCGGCCTGCATCTTGCATCTTGCCTGGAGTCCATGAGTTGAGGTCATATTTGAAAGCAAACATATCCTCGGGATCGGCATCATCAAGAAGCTCAACAAAAGATTTCTTTCGGCCATCGTCGTAGGTGATTGTAGAGCCATCGCTCATCACCAGTTTGCCGTTTTTGTAATCCTTGACAAAATCGGGATATACGCTCATCAAAATTCTGGCCCCCTTGGGTATAGAGCTGTCGCCAGCAAGTGCCGTCGGTTCCTGGCTGCTACTGTCGCTTGACGTTGCACAGGCTTGCTTGCATGAAGACCCCGCAGTGGCAAACATACAACACATTGCCACAAGCACAATGCTTGCGGCAATGCTTAATCTATTAACCTTCATAAATTAATGGTCGTATTTTTTCAAGAAATTGATGTTGGCTCTCTCATAGGCGTTAAACTCGCTCGTGGGAACCGAATTGCGATAGCCATAGTACCAACGCTGGCTGTTGAAATATCTCCTCAAGTTGGCATCCTTGAAGATATAGCCATGGCGGGCATAGATTGAGTTCTTGAGCACACGGATTTGTCCTGCATCTTTGTAGCGGATGTCGTTCCAAGTGGCATAACGCTGACCCAGCCAGTCATACTGGGTGCCCCAAGTGCCACGGCGGGCATAGCTTGATGAAGTTCTTGAGCCGCTGCGGCGTGGAATAGAAGGTTGTGCCATCACCTGTGTAGCCATTACACCCAGGAAAAGCATCACAATAAAAGCACTGAGTTTTTTACTGATTCTCATAAGAAAAATTGTTTTTAATTTGTTATTTATTATTGCGGTTTATTGAATACTTTGCAAAAATAAGCAATTTTTCTTAATACTCCAAATTATTTGACGCGGTATTCTATAAAAAACTGATGGCTTTACATCTCGCCATATGGCAGCTTAGCAATGAGCTCTCCCATCTTTTGGGCACCCTCGCTCAGCTTGCCTCCAACCATAGCCTTGAGCATAAATGGCAACTCGATGTTGAGCTCGGTGACGGCCTGAGTTGTGTTTTCATCAACACTCTCAAGATTGATAGTCACGCCAAAAGGCACTGGCGACGATTGAGCAGTGTATTTCACCATTATGGGCTCCTGGCTCTCGCTCACGCTGAGTTTGAGAGTGCCCATGGGCGATTCCACGCTGATGCCGTCTTCTTCAAATTTCACACTTTTCAGGTGCTCTCGTGCCTCGTCGGGCAGGCGATCCATATTGTTGTCGATTTGAGCTTTAAAGATGCTAGGGTCGCTCAGCTTGCTATAAATTAAATTTATATTGTGGTTTATTGTTACTTTGTCGCTTTTGTAAGTTTCCATAATTTTTGATGGTTTGTTTCTTGTCCTCTTGTCTCTTGTCCTCTTGTCCTCTTGTCCTCTAGAATCTCAAATAATTGTGCCTTTTAGTCAAGTTTCAGCGATGCTGGTGTCCAACTTGCAGGGTCGTCGTGCCAGATGTCAAACCGGCTCACATCCTCCTCCTTAATTCTGTCGCTGGCTAGAGCCGCCTCAATCATCGCATTATAGTTGGTCAAGGCAATAAGCTCCAGACCTTCGCGATTGAATGTCGCAATAGCTTGTTCAAACTCATAGGAGAACATAGTCACCATTCCCATCACATCGCCACCTGCCATTTGCATCTCGTGCAAGGCCTTGATAGCATTGTTTCCGGTTGACACCAGGTCCTCGATAAGAACCACACGCTGGCCTGGCTTAAAGTTGCCCTCTATCACGTTCTCGAGACCATGGTCCTTGGCCTCGCCACGCACGTAGACAAATGGTAGTCCCAGAGTGTCGGCAACCAATGCTCCCATAGCGATAGACCCCATGGCCACACTCGCCACCACCTCGGCGCCCTCAAAGTTCTCGAGGATGAGTCTAGAGAGCTCCACCTTCAGGAAGCGTCGCACCTCGGGATAAGACAGTGTGATTTTGTTATCGTTATAGATGGGTGCTGTCCAGCCGTTACCCCACACGAAGGGGCGCTCGGGCTGTAGCATGATAGCATTAATTTTGAGCAATTTCTTTGCCAGTGTCAATTCTAAGGGTTCCATTTTCAAGATTTTTCTTCGTTGACAATTATGATGCAAAATTAGTAAAAAACACTCCAAAAGCTAAAATAATTGATAATAAATTATAGGTTTTTAGTCATTTTTTGTAATTTTGCAATCATGAAACCAACGAAATCAAGCAATAAGAAAAAACGGTCGGTTGCAATAATCGCACTGTTGAGCGTGGCTCTGATGGGACTTTTGGTCTATGCTTTGCCCGAACTCCAAGACCAATCAAAGCCCACGAGGGTGGTTGGCGGCAAGGCCAATGTTAAACAAATCTACTTTTTTGACGACGTTAACGACACTCAGCTTGTGGCAGCTCAAGCCTACGGCATACCCCCTTTGAAAACACGTGATGAGATCGACAGCCTCTTAATCGAGAAACTTTACAAAGTGGAGTCATCTAACTTGATGTATCTGGAGAAACTCACACACTCGTTGCCCTATCTAACACCAAATGCCGGCCATCTGCTCGAGAGCATAGCAATGAATTTCCAAGACAAGCTGCAAGACCAAGGGCTTGCTCAATATCAAATCGTGGTGACATCGCTGCTGCGCACCGAGGACGACGTGCGACGGCTGCAACGGGTTAACAGCAATGCTGTGCGCAAGAGCTGCCATATGTATGGCACCACTTTCGACATCGCCTACAACTGCTTCCAGCAGGTTGACTCGCAGCCCGACTTTGAGGGCGATGAGGCCTCGCACAAGGTGCTTGTTAACTTGCTTGGCGAGACTCTCAAGGAGCTCCGTGACGACCACCGATGCTACGTAAAATATGAGCGTCGTCAGCCTTGTTTCCACATTACTGCAAGATATTAACTTATTATATAAACTTTCAAACTCTATTCTAACTATGAAAAAGTATTTAGCCGAAATGGTGGGCACTATGGTGCTCGTGCTAATGGGCTGCGGAACAGCAGTCAGTCTTAACTGTGGTGCCGATACTGCATCGGTGGTTGGCACTGCTATGGCTTTTGGCCTTGCAGTTGTTGCTATGGCTTATACCATTGGTGGCATTAGTGGCTGCCACATCAATCCAGCTATCACTCTGGGATGCTTCCTTACAAAGCGCATCAGTGCCAAAGACTGCGCAATGTACATGGTTTTCCAAGTGATTGGTGCGTTTATTGGTTCGGCTTTGTTGTTTGCTTTTGTTAGCACCACAACAACCGACTTTGGCGGCACTACAACTGGAGCCAACACCGTGGCTGGCGCAGGCACTCAGATTGCCGGCCTGATTGTTGAGATTGTTCTCACTTGCGTGTTTGTTCTGGTGGTGCTTGGCGCTACTCACAAGACTAACGGCGCAACTGGCAACTTTGCTGGCCTTGCCATTGGTTTGAGCTTGATTCTCATCCACTTGGTTGGCATTCACTACACTGGCACGAGTGTAAACCCAGCTCGCTCAATTGCTCCCGCAGTATTTGAAGGCGGACAAGCTCTCACCGACCTTTGGGTATTTATCGTTGGTCCATTTGTTGGAGCAGCTCTTGCCGCTCTCATCTGGAAGATTATTGAGCCCAAAGAGGCTGCTTGATTTTGAACTTTAAAGACGAGTTAGATAAAATCCTTCACTTAACAAAGTGAGGGATTTTTCTTGCATATTAGGAAATGAGTTAGTATTTTTGCAAAATAATAAAAACTAATAACTTTAATGAAACAAAAACACATTTTATTTGTCATTGTAGCCATTGCATTGTTATCGCTGGGATGCGCACCCAAGAAACAGGAGAAGCCTTCGCCATTGCTGGGCAAGGCCGAAGTGACAGCCACCGAGGCTGCCAAGAAGCTTGTGGCTGTCGACCACAACGACACGCTGGCTATGCAAAACTGCATCCTGGAGGCCAAAGCTCTTCAAACCGAATTTCAGGTTGCCAACGATACCGCCGCCATCAACACCTTTAACCGCACCTTCAAGGCTTATCTCCAAGAGAATGACCCGGAGCTTGCACGGGAGATATTTGTTGAGCGGCCCAAAGACCTGCCCAAAGATGAGTTTTGGGACGAGTTTGAGCAGCTTGTCGAGGACACTGTAATAGCAGAGAAGTAATAAGTAACAAGTAAGAACTAATAAACAACGCGTTTTTTTATGAAATTCAAAAAACTAACTCTCGTAGCTGTGATGCTCGGTGTGATTACCCTGCTATCGAGCTGCCAACAAGGCAAGGAAAAAGGCATTGCCATGGCAGCCGACTTTGTCAAGGCATGGAACAGTGAGGGCGACAGCCTAAAGAGTCAAATAGAAAAAATCAATCTTTCGCTCGACAGTCTTACATTCAAGAGCCCGTTTGTCGACGCCTTTATCGAAGAAGCTGGAAAGAGCGACAGCACGATAGCCCTTGCCGCCAAGGTGCTGCTTCAAGATGGCAATGACATCTCAAGCGACCTGTGTGACGAGATTATCGACGGTCTCGCCGATGGCAAGCTAACCTACACCCAAGCCAACGCCAAGGTGATGCAACTCGCCGAGGTGTGCACTAAACTCAACAAGGAAGACTTGAACAAGGCCTTTGGTGAGATGCTCGACAAGCAGGCAGCTAGCCTCTCGCTCGACAAGCAGATGAAGGTGTATGGCAGCGCCACCACACCCGAAAAGCTGGGCAAGGCCCTAAAAGCCGACGCTCAAGCCCCTAATGCCGACAAAGACTTGATAAACAAACAAGTCGAAGCACTAAAGAGCATATACAATGCCGAAGATTACAAAAAATTTATTGATTCTTATAATAACGACTGATTATGCACGACTACAATTATTACCTGCGCCTCGTGGAAGGGGCCGTCAACAACATAAACTATCCCGCTCAGCCCGCTAACCTGTATGCACCCATCGCCTACACAATGAGGCAAGGTGGCAAACGCGTAAGGCCCGTTCTCACCCTCATGACTTGCGAAGCAATGGGTGGAGACCCTGTAAAAGCAGTGAACGTTGCTCTGGGAATAGAGCTGTTTCACAACTTCACGCTCCTCCATGACGACGTGATGGACCGTGCCGACCTGCGTCGAGGACAGCCCACAGTGCACCGCAAGTGGAACGACAACGTGGCAATACTTAGCGGCGACACTATGCTCAACATGGCAGCACGCGCCATTTCGCAAGTTGACGACGACATCGTGCGCCCAATGGTCGACCTGTTTAACGACACAGCCATCAAGGTGTATGAGGGTCAGCAATATGATATGGACTTTGAGAAGCGCAACGATGTTACAGTCGACGAGTATATGAAGATGATTCGTCTCAAGACTTCGGTGCTGCTCGGTTGCGCGTGCAAGGCTGGTGCACTTGTGGCACACACCGACACCGAGAACGCCGACTCAATCTACAACATGGCGGTGAATCTGGGACTAGCGTTCCAGCTCCAGGACGACTACCTCGACGTGTGGGGTGACCCAGTTACCTTTGGCAAGGAGATAGGCGGTGACATCGTCAACAACAAGAAGACATTCCTGCTCATCAACGCTATCGACCACTCAGCAGGCAACGATGCCATCGAGCTCAACCGATGGCTCAACGACACTAGCTCGCCCAAACAGGAGAAAATCGCAGCTGTGACAGCCCTCTACGAGAAACTCGGCCTCAAAGACCTTGCGCGCAATGCTATCGTCAACTATTCGCACAACGCGCTCGACCTATTGCACGAGACTAAAATGAGCTATGATGCCTACAAGGTGTTTGAAGGCATTATCAACCGTCTCGTCGATCGCGAAAGCTAGTTCTCAGTTTTTAGTTTTATGCTTGACTCGCACAGCCACATATATTGCAGCGATTTCGACGAAGATCGCCGCCAGGTGATAGTGCGCGCCCAGGAAGCTGGCGTGCGGCACATCATTCTGCCCAACGAGAACTTGCCGAGCGTGGAGCAACTAGTTGCTGTGCGAGACGCATGGCCAGGCTATATTTCTATCGCCCTGGGGCTGCATCCCGAGGACGTTGATGGCGATTTCGAGAGTCAACTCACAGCAATGCGCCCACTGCTCGACGAGCATCATCCTGTAGCGGTGGGCGAGATTGGCATCGACCTATATTGGGATGCCACATGGCGTGAGCAGCAAATGCAGGCCCTCGACATCCAGCTGCACTGGTGCAAGGAACTTGACATCCCGTTCATTATCCACTGCCGCAACGCGCTCGACGAGATTCTGAGCGTGATGGATAACTTTGGCGAACCGCTGCCGCAAGGCGTGTTCCACAGTTTTATAGGCACTCCTGAGGAAGTGGAGAAAGTGCGAGAGCGTGGCGACTTCTACTTTGGCGTTAATGGCATCGTCACTTTCAAGAAAAGCAACGTCAAGGACATCCTGCCTGTGGTGGGGCTCGACCGACTTCTGCTCGAAACCGACTCGCCTTATCTGGCTCCAGTACCCAACCGAGGCAAGCGCAACGAGAGTGCCAATATTCCCCACATTTGCAACTTCATAGCCAACTACTTGGAGATTGCCCCCGAAGAGGTGTCGCAAGCTACCGACCGCAACGCCATCGCCCTCTTTAACCTGAATATTTAAAAACTCATGTTTTAATGACCAAGAAAAACACATTATTGACACTAGTATTGCTGACTCTTGTAACTTTCGGCGCCAGTGCGCTCAATATTCCCAAGGGCACATTCTACTTCGACAACTCACTCACCAAATACTCGGTGGTGAAGTTTGTCTTCGGCAGCTATTCCAACCCCGAGAGTTATGTGATGACGATGACCAACGAGGACGACAACCTGTGGAGCATCACAATCCCCGAGACGGTGACAGGAATGTATCGATATTGCTTCGCCGAGACTTCAATTCCCGACGGACAGCTCAATGAAACATTCCCCGACTTGAAAGACCGCATAACATCACGCAATGAGATGCGTACCTCAACCTGCGAACTCTCTATCCCCGTGGGATGGGTTTTCACGCCCACAAGCGGCGACAATTGGGCGATGGGAAGTTGGCAGAAACCAGGTGAGGCAACATCCTACTCGGGCACCCTGCCAGTGATGTTTATCAACACCGAAAATTCTCAGCCCATAACCTCCAAAGAGGAATATGTCTTTGCCTACTATTACATCGATAACATGGGTAACGAGGAGTTTGAGAACGTGGGGTCGGAGGATGCGCCGCAACCCTTGGAAATACGCGGACGAGGCAACTACACCTGGAGCGACTTCGACAAGAAACCCTATCGTCTCAAACTCGATGCCAAGACCTCATTGCTGGGCATGAAGCGCAACAAGCACTGGGCATTGATGGCTAATGCCGACGACTACCTAGGAGGTCTGCGCAACACAGTGGGATATGAACTAAGCCGACGATTGGGGCTAGCGTGGACTCCATCACAACAGCCAGTGGAAGTGGTACTTAATGGTGACTACATTGGGCTGTATATGCTCACCGAGACAGTGCGCGTGGAGCCCGACCGAGTGAACGTAACCCAGCAAGCCGACTACGAGACCAGCCCCTTTGTTGTGAGTGGCGGATGGCTCGTGGAAATCGATAATTATCAAGAAGAAGAGCAAGTGCGCACTGTCGAGGGTAACGGCCAGAACATATTCTCCACCTACAAGTCGCCTGAGCACCTGAGCGACGAGCAACGCACCTATCTCACGGGGCTTATCAACGCCACCAATGCGGCCATATATGTAAACGACAAGAGCGACAACTCATGGGAGAACTACATCGACCCCGACACACTGGCGTGCTTTTACATTGTGCAGGAGTTACTCGATGACACCGAGTCGTTCCACGGCAGCTGTTTTTGGCACAAGGAAAACGGCAACAACACAAAAATCATGTTCGGACCAGTTTGGGACTTTGGTAACGCTTACCACCGCACCCCCAACCGCTTCATCTACGACCGACCCGCATTCAACCAAACATGGATTGGCGAGATTGCCAAGTTTCCGCATTTTCAGGAGATAGTGCTCAAGCACTGGAACAGGTTTGTGCTCTTTCACTACGATGAGATTGACGGCTTTATCGACGACTTCATCGATCAAATCCAGCAGGCGGCAATGAGCGACGCTGCAAGGTGGCCACAATATGGGAATTCCGATATTATCAATGACCGCGAAACGTTCAAGAGCTACTTCCACAACAAGTACCAATGGCTTGCCAGCCAGTGGGGAGAACCCGAGAAAGTGCTTGGCGACGTCAATCTCGACGGAGCAGTTACCGCTGCCGATATCACCGCGCTCTATGACATATTGCTTGGAACCATTTCGCCTGATGACCAGCTAATAGCTCTCGCCGATGTCAACAACGACTGCACACTCACTGCCGCCGACATAACACTGCTCTATGACATTCTCCTAGGCACCTACCAGCCCGAGACCGGCATTGTCATCAACGTGCAGTGCGACACTGCGCCTTACCTTTACTCTTGGTCCTATGTCAACGGGCACAACTACGTGCTTAACGGAAACTGGCCAGGGACGCTGATGACCGAGACGCGAACAACAAGCGACGGCACAGTGTGGTGGACAAAACGATTTGACACGGAGTTTGACACCATCAACATTATCTTTAATGCTGGCAACAGCCAACATCAAACCACTAACATCGAGGGCCTTACATCAGGCTATCACTATTTCATCTACGACGGCAACAAAACCTACCAAGACGTCACCAATCAATACCACGATAAGTGAGGAGTGAGGAGAGAGGAGGGATGAGAGATGAGGGATGAGAGATGAGGGATGAGAGATGAGTGGAGAGCATAAAGTGTGAAGCAGCCAGTCTCTGAAAACTGACTACTGAAAACTATAAATTATATGATAATTTGCGGCCAATTCACGGTAATTTGTGTGAAAACACCGAGTCAATTGTCTATAATACTCAAAAGCCGAATGGCTAAGAAAACAACACTTAATGAAAAAATATCTTGTCCTTAATTGTCGTAAAAAACTGACTACTGAAAACTATAAATTATATGAGAAGTCGCGGTCAATTCACGCTAATTTGTGTGAAAAAACCGAGTCAATTGTCTATAATACTCAAAAGCCGAATGGCTAAGAGAACAACACTTAATGAAAAAATATCTTGTCCTTTATTGTCGTAAAAAACTGACTACTGAAAACTATAAATTATATGATAATTTGCGGCCAATTCACGGTAATTTGTGTGAAAATACCGAGTCAATTGTCTATAATACTCAAAAGCCGAATGGCTAAGAAAACAACACTTAATGAAAAAATATCTTGTCCTTAATTGTCGTAAAAAACCGACTACTGAAAACTACTTGCTCGACAGAGTGACAATGGGGATGAGCATTTCTTCCATCGAGATACCACCATGCTGGAAGGTGTCGCGGAAGTATTGCACATAGTAGTTATAGTTGTTAGGATAAGCAAAGAAATCGCGGTTGTGCGCAAAAATGTAGGTCGACGCCACATTAGGACTAGGCAGCCCCACCTTGCGTGGGTTCTTGATTTCAAACACTTGTTTGGGATTGTAGCTCAAGTTTTTGCTAACCTTGTAGCGCAAGTTGGTGTTAGTGTTGCGGTCGCCAATCACCTTCACAGCATTGTCAACCTTGATGGTTCCATGATCGGTTGTAATGACCACCTTGGCACCACGTTGTGCAATCTGTTTGAAAATCTCAAATGCATAAGAGTTTTTGAACCACGACACAGTGAGCGAGCGGTAGGCCTCGTCGGTGTTGGCGAGCTCACGAATCATTTTCGACTCGGTGCGGGAGTGTGACATCATGTCAACAAAGTTAAACACCATAACGTTCAAATCGTTCTTCTCGAGAGCCGAGAAGTTCTGCAAGATTCTCTCGCCGGCTGCCGAGTCGTTGAGCTTGTTGTAAGAAAACTTATAGGGCTTGCGATAGCGCTCGAGAATGGTCCTCACCAGCGGCTCCTCGTTCACATTCTTACCTTCTTCCTCGTCCTCGTCGACCCACAAGTCGGGGAACATCTTCTCAATGTCGACTGGCAGCAGCCCCGAGAATATGGAGTTGCGGGCATATTGTGTTGCCGTGGGCAAAATAGAAGTGTAAAGGCCGTCCTCATCGATGTTGAAATAGTCGCTAAGCAAGGGGCTGATGGTCTTCCACTGGTCGAGCCTGAAGTTATCAATGACGATGAAGAACACTTTCTCCCCCTTGTCGAGCAACGGGAACACGCGGGTCTTGAACAACTCATCGCTTCGCAGTGGATGCTTGTCGTTGGTAAACCAATTCTCGTAGTGACGCCTAACAAACTTGGCAAACATGCCGTTGGCCTCGGTCTTCTGCATCTTGAGCATCTCGACCATGCTGGTATCGGCAGTGGTAAGAGTCAGCTCCCAGCGCACGAGTGTGGCATACAGCTCATACCAGTCATCAATGGTGCTGGCCTGAGATATCATCTGGCTTATCTTCATGAACTCCTGCTGATAGTCGCTGGTGGCCTTTTGTGCCACAAGAGCCTCGCTATGAAGGTTCTTCTTGATGGAGAGCAAAATCTGCATGGGGTTGACGGGCTTGATAAGGTAGTCGGCAATTTGACTACCTATAGCCTGGTTCATGATGTTCTCCTCCTCGCTCTTGGTAATCATGATGACAGGAACATTGGGCTGCGAGATTTTAATGTGCTGCAGCGCCTCGAGCCCGCTAATGCCCGGCATGTTCTCATCAAGGATGATGAGGTTGTAGTTCTGCGTGCTTATGGCGTCGAGAGCGTCGCGCCCATTGGTAACAGTGTCGACCTCATATCCTTTGTTCTTGAGGAAAAGTATGTGTGGCTTGAGGAGATCTATCTCATCGTCGGCCCATAAAATCAGTTCTTTGCTCATAAGTTTATTGTTTTATGTCACAAAGATAATGATTTATTGCGAACTAAAAAAGTTAGAAAGTGTGAACATCAAAAATTTTAAGTATATTTGCAACATAAAATACCAATTAATAATGAAAGCAAAAACAAAGTTCACACTGATAATAGCGATAGCGTTAGGATGCGTTATGGGCGCAAATGCTAAAAGAGTTAAGAGAAACATCAGCAAGCAGGTAAACCTCAAGCAAGTGGAGGCACGACTCGACTCGGTGATGCAGTCGCATTACGACCCACAGTCGCCAGGTGCTGCCCTTCTCATCGCCAAGAACGGCAAGGCAATATATGACAAGGGCATCGGCATAGCCGACATGGCTACTGGCGAGAAAATCGACGGCAACACCGCATTCAACATTGCCAGCATCAGCAAGCAGTTCACCGCCATTGGAGCCCTGAAGATGCAAGAAATGGGGTTGATTAACCTCAACAATAGCGTGGCAAACTACTTCCCCGAACTCAAGCACGACATCTGGAAAAAAATAAAACTCAGCCATCTGCTCAGCCACAGTTCGGGAGTGCCCGATGCCCGTCCTCGCGGCGACCGCAACTTCATGCTCACTGCCACCGACGAGCAGAGTGTGCAATACATGAAAGACCTCACTGAGCTGCACTTTGAGCCAGGCACCAATTACGAGTACATCAACCCTACTTTCGACCTGTTCTATTTCCTCGTTGAGAATAAAACTGGAATGAAATTCGTTGATTTCCAAAAGAAATATCTCTTTGACCGCGCTGGGATGAAAAATGTGCAGTATTTCACTCCCGAGGCAAATATTCCTCACATGGCACATGGTTATATAGTGAACGAGTACACCGAAGTTAGCGGTAGCGACAGCGACTATGCCAAGAAGCGCGAGAAGGTCGCCAACGACTTCGTTGACGGCAAAGGCGTACATTGGGCCGAGTGCGACTACGGCGAGGAGACATTTTTTGCCACCAAGGCCGACGGCGGCATCTACACCACCACCCACGACTTCCTGAAATGGGAGAACGCACTGAGCCGAAACATCCTCGTGAAAAAATCATCAAAGCGTCAGGCCTACACACCTCACACCCTGGTCACTGGCAGCAAGTGGAGTGGCTACCAGAACCGTGACAACACTTGGTATGGCTATGGCTGGTTTATCGACAAGACTCCCGGCCGTGAGGTGAAAATCTACCACACTGGCGACAACGGCGGTTTCCAGGCCTATGCCGCAAAATATGAGCGCAGCCGTGTCAACGTCATCATGCTCGAGAACCAGAGCACCGTCGACCGCTGGAAACTCCAACTAGAAATCGAGAAAATTTTGCGCGAAGAAGGTCTCATCTCAAGCAAGTAAAGACAACTATTCTATTTTTTACCAAATCAAACTGCTCAACATCGGACAAATTCGACAGTTGAGGGATGTCTGCGTGTTCGAAATTAGCTTTTTGTTGTTATTTTTCTTTTTTTGTGCAACATTTTTGCTGCTTGTTGCGTCTAACGACAAAACGAACAAAAACAACAACAGCTATGAAAAATTTCAAGACTATTGCAATCGCTTTATTCGCGTCAATTCTATTAAGTTCATGCGTGGTAATTCCAGGCAAAATTTCACAACACAAAACCGAAGTGAGCGAGTTGAACACCGAGGCATCGGTGAAAGACTTTAGCGGCATCAGCGTCGCAGGGGCAATGAATGTTGTCTTAAATCAAGGTGAAAAAACCTGTGTTCTTATTAAAGGCAATGACAAGGATATACTTGACAAGATTGTCATCTATGTCAAAAACAACACTTTGAACATTGAAAGCAAGAAGAAATTTTTGGGATTTTACGATTCCATTAATTGGGAAGATATCACGATTTATGTAACAACGCCCAATATCGAATCAATCGAGCTGGCCGGCTCAGGAAATATTACTGCAGAAAAATCCATTACTGCCGACAATGTCAATGTTGAAATAGCTGGTTCGGGTGACATCAATATCTCAAATGCCTTCACTTGCAACTCGCTCGTCGTTGAAGTGGCAGGGTCGGGAAACGTAAGTTTTGACCAGCTCAAAGCCAATCGCCTGAGAACGTCGATTGCCGGTTCGGGCGACGTATCCTATAATAATATGGAGGTCACAAATGCATCTAGCGAGATAGCCGGTTCGGGCAACATAATCATGAAAGGCAAAGCTTCACACCACTCCGAGAACGTTCTCGGCACTGGAAACGTCGACACCTCAGGACTAACCTCGATGGTTCTCTAAGCGGGATAAAATGAAATTCTTTACACTCTTGAAAAGTAGAAAAAATCCTCAATAAAGCTCTAAAAACCACGGCTCGGCCGTGGTTTTTTTGTGCCAAAACCTTGACCTAAGGCAAGATTTTTGAAAAAAAAATATACTTTTGTGGTTTAGTAAATCGGTTTCTATGTGTATATATAGTGTATGACACAACGAGAACGACAAGTTGAGCAGCTCTTTAAGCTGCATTATCGTGCGATGTACAGGCTGGCCAGCATACTGCTGCACGATGATGACGAGAGCAAAGACATTGTGCACGATGTCTTTGCCAGGCTACTTGTGGAGCAAGTGGAGCTAAATGAAGACACCGCTCAATCCTATCTATTATTAAGCGTGCGCAATAGGTGCCTGAATGCGATTCGCAATCGAAAAATCCATGAGCAAGTACACCAATATTTGCTGCCTGTCGATGATGTGGAACAGACTTCACCCGAAGATTTTGAGCGCATAATTGACATGCTCAAAGTGGGCATCAACGAGTTATTCCCACCCATCTGCCAGGAGGTTATACGCCTTCATTTCTCCGAGGGTTTGACTTTCCGTGAAATAGCAAAGCGTATGGGAGTGAGCGAAACCACCATCTACAAGCACTTGCGCAACGCACTTGACCAATTACGTCAAACACTTAAAAAAGCAGAGCAATGAACAAGACCGATTTACTGTTCCAGATGCTGGACAATCCAGATCAATACAGCGAGGCACAGTGGCAAGACATTCTTGCCGATGACGAATGCCGTGAGCTCTATGCGCTGATGGCAAAGACAAAAAGTGCCACCCAATCGTCGCAAATAACTGACAATGAAATTGATGCTGAGTGGCAACGCTTGATTAAGTCTAAGCAAAACCATGCAGCAGTGATTCCATTATGGCGCAAGATTGCCGCTGCTGTGGCTATCATGATTGCATTGTTTGGGTTCGCCTATGCAGCCATTCGCACTGGATTCTTTGGAGTTGAAAAGATTATAACTTCAAAAGAGACTCCCCATAAGGTAGAGAATATGGACTCTGTTGCCACTAAAGACAATGAAGCAATAATTCAAAAAATCTCTCAAGATTCTGAAGAAAACGTCAAAGAAAGCACTGAAGAAGTACCTGTCAAAGCTGAACCTCGCCTCTATGACAATGTACCACTGGAACAGATATTAACCGACCTCTCGGCATACTACCATGTGGATGTTGAGTATAGTTCTGAAAATGTGCGATCTTTGCGTTTATATTACCAATGGGAACCCGAATACTCGCTGGATAAAGTCATTGAGATGTTGTCAAATTTCGAGGCGTTCAGCATCCACCTAGAGGGAAACAAACTGATTGTTGAATCATCGTGCAAGGTGAGCGCAGTGCCGAGCTTGCTTGAGCAATGCCGAACCGCCGCCGATGTTGCGCGGAGCGAATCATCGTCACAGGAGGGCATGCAATGAAAAGATTATTGATTATCACACTCATGCTTTGCGCTTTTGTGAACACAGTAATGGCACAACGCATTACACACAATTTCCAAAATGCGTCGATGAGCGATGCGCTGAAATACATCCAGCAGCAAACCACCAAACACAAGATTGTGTTCATCTATAACGAACTAGAGGACTTCAAAGTGACAACTTCGGTTCACAACAAGTCAGTGCCCGAGGCAATCAAGCAACTCATTGGATTCTATCCCATTCGCATGACCCAGAGCAGCGATGAAATTTATGTAGAGTGCACGCACAAGAGCAACCGCCATCTCACAGGCAAAGTTGTTGACGAGAAAGGCTTGCCCCTGGAGTTTGCCGACGTGCGACTGCTTAACCCGTCAGACTCATCTTACATAACAGGTGGTGTGACCAATGCCAGTGGTGTGTTTGTAATCCCACTCGACAAATCGCAGGTAATTGCCAAGTTCAGTTACATAGGTTACAAACCAGTCTATAAGCTCTGCTCACGTGAAAATGTGGGCACCATACAACTGCAAATCGAAGCAACCCAACTAGGCGAAGTGACCGTGAAAGGAGAGCGAATCTTCTCAAGAACTGAGAATGGGCATCTCATATATAACATGCCCATGTTACTGCAAGTTATGCCAGCCGATAATGCCTACGACGCAATCACTCACATTCCCGGTGTTGCAGAGTTCAACGGAAACATCACATTCTCAGGCCAGAATGTGACACTTATAATCAACGGCAAAGCAACCACTCTCACTGCCGAGCAAGTGATAGAGCGATTGAAACAAATGCCTGCTGAAATGCTGGCAAAAGCCGAGTTAATGCCCTCGGCACCACCAAAATACCATGTTCGAGGTATGGCGATTAACATCATCACCAAGGACTTTGCCGGCACAAATCAGTTCTCAGGGCAATTAAATGCTGGCATAAAACAACACAAATACACAAGCGGAAGTGCCGGTGGCAGCTTTATCTACAACCATGGCAAATTGAGCTTAGATGCATCTTACACCTTTACTGGTGGCACTGGATATGGCCAAGCCGAGCACAAAGCGAACCACCCGTTAGGTGACACGCGTGTGCCATATAGTGACAGAATCACACAACGAAGCGATGGCACTAATCATCAATACCACATAGGAGTGGATTATGCCTTTGCCGACAACCACCGCTTGGGCACGACATATACTGGCGAGTGGGACGGCACCAAGTCAACTAACACAACTACAGGCACAGCCAACTCCACCCAACACTCCACTGAGCACGACTATATGCACAACGTAGATGTGAGCTATAGTCTCCCGTTCGGTTTGCAATTGAGCGCGTCTTATACTAACTACCAGAACCCGCGCACCCAGAATCTCGAAGGAGTGATGCATGAAACCAACCGAAACCTCTATGTTGACAGCCGTCAGAAAGTTGGCAAATGGCTCTTCACTGCCGACCAGACCCATGTATTGAAAAACGGTTGGGAACTCAACTATGGCGGCAAGGCGCAGTTTACCAATAACAATAGCTATCAAACCACACTTGATGAAAACCATCAGCCCATTGCCGATGCCACATCTCATGTTGATTACAACGAGCGCATTCTCAATGCCTACGCTGGTTTCAGCAAGCAGATTGGCGAATCGCTGAGCCTTGATGCATCACTAACCGCCGAGCAATACCACGCCACCAAGTGGAACGAATGGCGCGTTTATCCTCAGTTCAATGCCATGTGGAACATCAACTCTAAGAACTTACTCAATCTCTCGTTCAGTAGCGAAGCAGTATATCCCTCCTACTGGAGCACCATGAGCAGCATTTATTATTCATCGGTATATACTGAGATTTGGGGCAATCCCGACCTAAAGCCCATGTCGAAATATGACATTAACTTGATTTGGCAGTTGAACCATAAATACACATTTACGGCATTTGCGACATTTGAACCAGACTATTTTGTTCAACTGCCTTATCAACCTAATGACCGCTTGGCTGTTATAATGAAGGAAACAAATTTCGACTATTCCAATTACTATGGTTTACATGCCTCAGCTCAGTTTTCTGTTGGCAAATGGTTAAATGGCCAAGTAAACGCAACGGGGCTGTATCGCCACGATAAAAGCCATAACTTCTTTGATCTGCCATTCAATCGCAACTACTTGTCAGCCATCATTAGTGGGACAGTAGTTGTCAAACTCTCCACACGCCACAACATTCAGTTCGTTTTCAACCCATTCTTTCAGTCACGGGCTATTCAGGGCGTGTATGACATCGACCCACTACTCAGCTTAAATGCCTCACTGCGCTGGACTTCCAATAACGGAAAATGGAGTGTGATTGCAAAGGGCACCAACATTCTCAACAACCACATCACCACACGTTCAAAACAGGGAAACCAAGACTATGATTTGAAACTCTGGATGAACTACGCCAATGCCTCACTCACTGTTATCTATCGCATTGGCAGCTACAAGGAGAAAAAACGTAAAGAAGTAGACACATCTCGTATGGGTTACTAAAATCTCCCATAAAGGGTTTATCGCAAATAATACTCCTATCGGCAAGAAATGAGTAAAAAAATGTGTATTCAGCATTCCTGCATCTTATCTTGAATGCATTAAAAATCAACTTCGGTGATTGAGGCACAACAATCCGTAAAATGGTCACAAACCCTTTTGCGGATTGTTGCTTATTTTGCACTTGATAAAAACTCTAAAACCACAAGCAAGATGAAGACATTTACAAAAGCTTTAATGATTATGTTTGCAATGCTAATGTGCAGCTGCGCCGATAAGAGCAACGATGCAATCGCCCAAACCACTTTGCCACAAAAGATGTATATCACCATCGATGGTGTGTCGCAACCAGCCACACTCTACAACAATGCCGCCACACAGGCACTGATAGCAAAACTGGAAGAGGGACCAGTGACCGTGACGCTTAACTCAAGCGGTGGCTTTGAGATATGGGGTGCGCTGGGTTTCTCGCTGCCAACAAGCAATGAGCAGATTACCACACAACCTGGTGATGTGATACTCTATAACGGCAGCAACATATGCCTAATGTATGGCACTAACTCATGGAGCTATACCCGCTTGGGCCACATCGATGATTTGAACGATAGCGAGCTACGTTCATTCTTAAAAGCTGGTGAGAGCAATATCGAGGTTACCTTATCATTGCAACCTGTCAGTCCCCAACCAACTAGCAACACACTAGTGATATATTACAGCTACACCAATCACTGCCACGAGATTGCACAATCGCTAATTGAGCAGATTGATGCCGACGTGCTTCGCATCTATCCTAAAGACAAGAATCAACAATATGAGGCCAACGGCTACGCAATAGGCATGCAACTGCTGAACACCATCAATGCCAATCCCAATAGTGCCGACAGTTATCCCGAAATTGACCCAGTTTCGGTTTCTCTTGATGACTATGACACCTTCTTTATTGTCACCCCATTATGGTGGAGCCAGATGGCTGCCATCCTTCAGACCTACCTCTTTAATCATGGAGCAGAGTTTGCAGGGAAGAAAGTTGGGCTGATTGTGTCGAGCCACAGCAGTGGAATTAGCGGTGTGGTGGCCGATGCTGAACGCCTCATTCCAAATGCCGACTGGATGGGTGAAGCTTTGTGGATTAACAATGCCAATCATGGCAACCGCGCCACATTAATCCAAAATTGGTTGTCCGACATTAACTATTCCGACATATCTACTATCATTAAAGATATTAATGCCGACAATCATTCAGGCCTATCAGGCATTTACAATCTTAACGGACAAAAGTTAACAACAATTCCTAGCAATGGTATATACATTGAGAATGGAGTTAAAAAAATAGCGACTAAGAAATGAAACGCATTATTTTAGCACTGGCTATCATCGGTTTAGCCTTTACGTCATATAGCAAGAACCCAATAAAAAGAAACAAAATGAACACAACACTGCAACTCACCCAAGAGTGGGATAAGACATTCCCCAAGAGCAACAAAGTCGACCACAAGAAAGTTACTTTCAAGAACCGCTACGGCATTGAACTAGCCGCCGACATGTACACACCAAAAGGTGCAAACGGCAAACTTCCTGCCATCGCAGTGAGCGGCCCGTTTGGAGCCGTTAAAGAGCAGAGCAGTGGCCTCTATGCCCAGCATATGGCAGAGCGCGGATTCTTGACAATCGCTTTCGACCCATCATTTACTGGCGAGAGTGGTGGTGAGCCTCGCCGCATGGCTTCGCCCGACATCAACACCGAGGATTTCCTTGCTGCAGTTGATTTCCTGAGCGTGCAGAAGAATGTAGACCCCGAGCTAATTGGCATCATAGGAATATGCGGTTTTGGTGGCATGGCCATCAATGCTGCCGCCCTCGACCCACGCATCAAGGCTACAGTAGCCTCTACTATGTATGACATGAGCAAGGTGAACGTGGAAGGATACTTCAAGAGCGAGGATAGCAAAGAGAAGCGCATGGAGAAACGCAAAGCCATTGCTGCACAGCGCACTCAGGACTACAAGAATGGCACCTACCAGCGTGCTGGCGGCGTGATTGATCCACTTCCCGACGATGCGCCATTCTTTGTGAAAGACTATTATGATTACTACAAGACAAAGCGCGGTTACCACAAGCGCAGCGGAAACAGCAACGACGGTTGGAACGTGATAGGCTGCCAGTCGTTCATGAACCAGCCACTGCTTGCATGGGCACATGAGATAGAAAATCCAGTGCTGCTCATTCATGGCGAGAAAGCCCATTCGCGTTATTTCTCAGAGTATGCCTTTGAGAAGATGACAGGCGTTCACGTTGAGGGCGAAAGCAAAACTGTAGGCAACAAGGAATTGATGATTCTTCCCGGAGCTGTTCACACCGACCTTTATGATGACGTGAACAATCGCATCCCTTATGATAAGTTGGAACAATTCTTTAAAACTAATCTGAAATAAAATGAAGAAAGTTGTTGTTATCTCTACCAGCTTGCGACCTGGCTCAAACAGCCACATGATGGCCGAGCAGTTTGCTGAAGGCGCAAAAGCTGCCGGACATGACGTTGAACTCATCTCGTTGCGAGGAAAAGAAATCAAATTCTGCATCGGTTGCCTATCGTGCCAGAATACTGGCGCATGCGTGTTTAAAGACGATGTTCCTGCCATTATGGACAGAGTACTCAATGCCGATGTTGTGTGCTGGGCAACACCCATTTATTACTACGAGATGAGCGGACAGATGAAGACCCTCATCGACCGCATGAACGCCATGTATCCCAAAGATTACCATTTCCGCGACATCTATCTGCTGACAACAGCTGCCGAGGACGAAGCCCACGTTCCAGAGCGTGCCGAGAGTGGCCTCCAAGGCTGGATTGACTGCTATGAGAAATCGGCACTTAAAGCACACTTGTTCTGCGGTGGTGTGGGCGCTCCACGCGACATTAACAAAAACAACAAGTTGCAAGAGGCTTACGAATTGGGTAAGAGTGTATAGTTCACTACAGAGAAATAAATTCCCTTACTTTACGTTTAATTAAGTGAGATGATGTTCAAACTCGACAATATTGACCAGTATAACCATGCTTTGGGAATTGAGACAGTGCACCCACTAGTGACCGTGTGCAACCTCAAGGACGTGCCCAACCGTGAGCTTATCGACAACGAGGTGACATGGCACTACGGCGTGTATGCCTTATATTTGAAGAATACGCGCAGCTGCCTGCTATCCTACGGTCACAAAGAATATGACTACAGCGACGGCACTGTCACAAGTTTCGCACCCATGCAGACGGTGACTTCCACACCCATCCCTGGCTTGGATCACGATGTAGTGGCACTGCTGTTTCACCCCGACTTGATTCGTGGCACTTCACTCGCAAAGAGTATTGGCGATTACCGTTTCTTCCAGTACTCGTCAAACGAGGCGTTGCACATGTCGGAGCGCGAGCGTGCCATCTATCTAGACTGTATCGACAAAATCAAGGAGGAAATCAACCATCCGCTCGACAAGTTCAGCCGCAAGCTAATATGCCGCAATATCGAGTTGCTGCTCGATTACTGCATGCGCTTCTACGACCGTCAGTTCATCACTCGTGAGCTAGAAAACAGCAGCGTGATGGCGACATTTGAGCAAGCTCTAAACGACTACTTTCAAAATAGCGAGACTTCGTTCATGAACGGCTTGCCATCGGTCAAGTACTTTGCCGACAAATGTTGCCTGTCATCCAACTACTTTGGCGACCTAGTGAAAAAAGAAACCGGCAAAACGCCACTTGAATTCATCCAACAGAAGATTATCGGCATTGCTAAAGAAGAGCTGCACTCAACCGATGTCACAATCACCGAGGTGGCCTACCGACTCGGCTTCCAAAGCAGCCAGCACTTCAACCGCTACTTCAAGCGCAACACTGGCATGACGCCCTCGGAATTCCGCAAACGCAGCCGCCACACAGCTTAAACGCAACCGCGTCAATGTGGTTATACTTAAACTTCAAAAGGCATCGTCGACCAATGAACATTCCAACTTGAGATTGAGAGAATTTTACGAGAAAAAGAGTGCTTCATTAAGGTGTAGATAACTAGAAGATTTACAATTATTTTTAGCAGAAAAAATAAAATGTAACTGAAACGTAACAGGCCATTAATAAGTATATATAGTTTATTCTTGTACCTTTGTTTGTAAAAATCTCAAACAACAGGAAAAATGACTATTGGCATTATATTCCGGCTTCTCGGATCATTAGCGTTGCTCATTTATGGAATGAAGACAATGAGCGAGGCGCTTCAAAAGATGGCAGGTTCCAGTTTGCGTCACATCCTTGGACGCATGACATCCAATCGCTTCAGTGGGATGCTGACAGGAACATTTGTTACATGTGCAGTGCAGTCGTCATCGGCCACAACGGTGATGACGGTCTCGTTTGTGTCGGCTGGGCTATTAACGTTGGCACAGGCAATATCGGTTATAATGGGCGCCAACATTGGCACTACCCTCACAGCATGGATTATGTCATTGGGCTACAATGTAGACTTGACTAGTGTGGTCTTTCCTGCATTTCTCATCGGTATGGTTCTCATTTATAAGAAACGCCACCGATATGTGGGTGATTTCCTATTTGGAATTGCATTTCTGTTTTGGTCATTAGTGATGTTAAGCAGTGTGGGCAAGGACTTAGATCTTGAACACAATGCTGAAGTTGTGGCATTCTTTGCCTCATTCGACACCAACAGTTATCTCACTATCCTCGCTTTTCTTGGAATTGGCACCATTATCACCTGCATTGTGCAGTCGTCGGCAGCAGTTATGGCCATTACCATCCTGCTTTGCTCCACAGGAGTGGTCCCCATTTACATGGGAATTGCGCTGGTGATGGGTGAAAACATTGGCACCACAGCCACTGCCAATCTCGCAGCTCTTAAAGCAGGTGTGAGGGCACGACAGGCAGCATTTGCCCATCTGCTTTTCAATGTGTTTGGTGTGATTTGGGTGCTATGCGTGTTTTACCCATTTGTTGATATGGTATGCAAGATGGCAGGCTATAACCCTTCTCTTCCGGGTCAAAGTGAAAGTCTCCCCATCGTATTAGCTCTATTCCACACATGTTTCAATGTGATAAATACCGCGATTCTCATCAGTTTCATTCCACAGATGGAGCAAATTGTGAAGTGGGTAATCAAGGATAAACCAAAAGTCAAAACAATTAAACGCCTTCAATATATTGACAACGGGCTAATGGCTACCCCAGAGATTTCAATACTTCAGGCGCAGAAAGAAATTGTGCTCTTTGCTGAACGCTTGCAGCGCATGTTTGGCATGGTGTGCGTCCTACTCGACGAAAAAGACAAGAAAGAATTTGAAAGTCAGTACGAACGCATTGTCAAGTACGAAGACATTGCCGACAATATGGAATTCGAAATTGCTTCTTACTTGAAAGAAGTAAGCAACCAACACTTGTCGGACGACTCTAAAAGTAAAATTCGTAACATGCTTCGCCAAATCAGCGAATTAGAATCTATTGGTGATGCTTGTTACACACTGGCCCGCGCTATCCTGCACAAGCACAATGGACGTGAGGATTTCACTGCCCAACAATACACCAATCTTCATGAGATGCTGCGCTTGGTAAACGAGGCATTGACACAGATGATGGTCGTCATCAGTGGGCGACGCGAGGATTTAACCATTGACATATCGCAAGAGATAGAGCATGACATCAATGTGCTTAGAGACAAACTCAGGGCAGAAAGCTTAAACGACATCAACGAACATAAGTATTCTTACGCCCTTGGTTCTTACTATGATGACATCATAACAAGATGCGAGGAGCTCGGCGACTATGTGATGAACGTCATTGAGGCTCAACTAGGAAAGCGATTCCTCACATTCCGTGGCTTGCGAGTGAATCTTGACCGCAAAACTGTCACCATCGACGGCACTTCAACAAACCTCACTCGAACCGAATTCAACCTACTATGCGAACTCCTGTCTAATAGTGGTCAAGTGCTATCACGACAACAACTCATGAACAGCATTTGGGATGGTGTAATTGTCACCGAGCGCACAGTGGATGTCAATATAACTCGACTGCGAAAGAAACTAGGTTCTTATGCCCAAAACATCGTCAGCCGACAAGGATTTGGCTACGTTTTTGAACAGAAGTGAAAAATGTAGTGCACTGAATAAGAAGTTATATCGGCAATTTTTTCCCAACAGTCTCAAATGAAGGCCTTGTTTTTGTTGTTATCTCCCTAAAAAGAACTCATTAATAGGTCTGTAGCCAAGCTCTTTCATTAAGGAATCCCAGTTGCGAGGAAGCTCTATCTTGATGGTTGAGTAACCGCCACCAGGCATTGTTTGTAATTTATTGCGTGAATTGTCGCCTGTGATGAGAAACTGTGTCATTCCCTGCTTCATGGTGGGGATTGTCTCGATGTAATCTTCGGGAGTGTCGTACCATTCGGGCGTTGGTGTCGACTCTGCACCCTCGGTGCGCCGCAGGTAACCTGTGTACTGACGAATGTTGTGCTCACCGCCATCTTTAGCTCCACCGGGGTTGGCATAATAGTTGGCAAAAACTCGTTCCCTAAGTGGGCGACGTGATGCATTTATGAGTTGTTGCTCCAAGTCGGCAGTAGAGCGATAGACGGTTGCCAGAGTCTTGGCAACAGGCTCGGTCATCAATATGGTGCGGAAGGTGAACTGTTTGCCACTACCAAGGGCAAACTGGCAGCGCTCGCTGATGTCCCACGCCAGCAATTGCATGATTTTCTCGGCATTGGTAGTGGATGGCGCCATGTTGTTGCCCCACAGCAGAGTAGAAGCGGCTGTGATGGTGTTGTCGTTGAGGTTGTAGCCCTCACGCACATGGTAAGGCCTCCATCCCACGCGCTCGCATGCAGCTTCATCCTCGGCCAAGCACCACGACATGGGGTAGCCGAAGGTGCCCATGCGATCTTGCTTAACATAATAGCCGCACAGGTTCATCAACGCAAGGTTCATAAAACGACCTATAGCAACGTTGGCAGCCTCGTTTATCTCGCCCTGTCCGCAGTCTATGCCCAACTGTCGTGTCACAGGACCGTTGAGCCAGCAATAAGGCACCCATGCGTGGGTGCTAGCGAGGGTGCGCCTGAAATCGGGACCTCCAAGTGCCTTGGTGAGAGCAATCAAGATGGGCATATGCTCAGGCTTGCAACCTGCCATCACGCCGTTTACCGCTACATGCCAGGCTGTGGTGTTGCGGTGTGCAATGGGCAATGTAGCCACTGTCTCGTCCCAACGGTAATCGGTGAAGCGCAGCATTTCGTTTACCTTCTCAAAGGTGGGCGGAACAACGGGCAAGCCATCGCTCCATTTCATTTCCTTGAAGTAGTTGTTCACCTCATCAATTGTGCCATAAAACACGTCGTCACGCAAGTCGCCACGATTGGCGGCAAGTGCATTGTTGCGCTCCTCATCATCAATAGGCTTTGTGAGTGCCTCCACAATCTGTGGCCACAAGATTTCCTGTGTGTTCTTGATGAGAGTCGCCTCAGAGTCTAGCGCAAATGCGCCAGGATACTCTGCCACACGAAGCACAGGCACCCCATTGTTGAGGGCAGTGTAGCGGGCTTGTGTGGTGAAACTTGGTGCAGTGATAATAACCGATGGAATGCCAATGTATTCGGCCGCCAGGCATGAGCCGGTTTCTTTGGGAGTGCACAGCCCACAACCACCATTACCCGAAATAACCGCGTCGACGTGCAGGTCACGCAACCGCTGCTGAAACTCGTCTTTAGCGCGGCGGGTGATGCCGGGTGCTGGATATGGGCCAGCTGTCCCCACCTCGTCGAGCAGCAGCACGTGGGCATCGGGATAGTTTTTCTCTATCAGTCGCTTGATTTCGGGATGTGTCACACGGCTCATAAAACTCACTCCAACCACAGCAATAGTCTTGCCCGAGAGAGTGTTCAAGCGTGGTGCTTGATTTATGGGTTCCACAGTGCCACGACCAACAGGCGACACTACGGCAAAGCCTGCTTCACCTTTTGACACTGCCGATTTGCTTTCGGCACCTATCTCGCATGATTCGTCACACACTATGCGTTCTTGCCCCGAGATGTAGCCAGCAGCTAAAAACAGGAGCACTGAGATTATCACTAATCGTCTCATAATAATAACTTATAGTATTATAAAGCATTTAAGAGCGCTAAGTAAACTTACTTAACGCTCATCGGTAGCCCATAGCAGAGTCGAACTGCTCTTTCAAGAATGAAAATCTTGCGTCCTAACCGATAGACGAATGGGCCATCATGTGAAGATCTGGCATCGTTGAGCCAAAATCTCCATGAGAAATTTATGCTAGTCTGAGAGGGCTAAACTCTCAGGTTGAAGCATGTTAGGCTACTTCGAGCTTGTTAACGTGCTTAGCGAGCTTGCTCTTAAGGTTAGCAGCTTTGTTCTTGCTGATAGTGCCCTTGCGACCCAGCTTATCGAGCATAGCCGATACTTTCTTGTAAGCAGCAGCGGCTTCCTCTTTGTTCTCCATTTTGCGCAGGTTGCGAACAGCGTTGCGCATAGTCTTTGCGTAATAACGGTTACGCTCGTTTCTTGTCTTTGTTTGACGAATTCTCTTAATTGATGATTTATGGTTTGCCATAATTTCTTATAAAAAAATTTAATTGTTTGATTATTAGTAGCCCATAGCAGAGTCGAACTGCTCTTTCAAGAATGAAAATCTTGCGTCCTAACCGATAGACGAATGGGCCATCAAAACCGTTTTTCTCAAAAGCGACTGCAAAATTAGGTCAAATTTTTGAAACAGCAAAATTTATTTCGCTCAAATCGCTAAAAGACAAAGATTTTTTGAATTTTATGCTAGTTTTTGTCCGTTTTGGCTTATCTTCGCAAAATAAAACCAAATAGTATGCAAGAGAGGCTGAACGGCATCGTAATCAACGTTATCAAATATAACGACAAGCACAACATCGCGCGCATCTACACCGACAAGATGGGGATGCTCTCGTTCCTTGTGCGACAGGGAACTACCCATGCAGCTCGCATGCGCAACGCCATGTTCATGCCGCTCTCGCTCATCGAATTTGTGGCACGACTGCAGCCTTCGCGCGACCTTGGCACGCTTAGCGACGTGCAGCGCACCACCATGCTGCAGTCAATCTATAGCGACCCCATGAAAAATGCCATAGCGATGTTTCTGAGCGAGCTGCTCTCACACACCATCCACGAGCAGGAGCAGAACATGGTGCTCTACTCCTACATCAAGAGCTGCATCATCAGGCTAGAGCAGGAACGAGGCAGCGTCGCCAATTTCCACATCTGTTTCCTATACCGCCTAGGCCAGTTTATAGGTATCCAACCCGACATCGACAGCTATCACGAGGGCTACTGGTTCAACATGAACGAGGGCGTTTTCACTCAAGCACCCCACCCAGGAATGAAGACGCTGCCACCAGCACAGGCACAAGTCTTGCCGCTGCTCTCACGCATGACGTTCGACAACATGCACCACTTCAAGTTCAACCGCGACCAGCGCAACGAGATGCTTGACAACATCCTCACCTACTACCGTCTGCACAACTCCACCCTGGGCACCCTGCGCTCCCCCGATATCCTCAAGCAGCTCTTCATATAACAGCCATGAGGTTAAAACTCAGCGAAAAGTGATTTAATAAATAACATTTGTTTCAAATGTAATTAATATCTATTAATCAAAAAATTCAAATGACATGAAAAAGATTTTTTTATTGCCAGTTGTAGCATTACTGGCCATTGTGATGATTTCGTGCAACGGCAACAACAACGCCAGCACAAGCCAACAACAGTCAGGAGCTCCAGCTACTGAAGACTCTACAGCAAAGCAAGATGCTAATGCACAGCCCGGCGAGAACAACCTGCCCGAGGAGATTTCGGCTTTTGTTAAGGAGCATTTTCCAAATGCCACAATTGCAAATGTGAAGACCGAAAAAGATGCAAACGGCATGGAGTTTGATTTGACTTTAAACGACAGCACCGAGATTGATTTTGACGCCAACAAGCAGTGGAACAAGGTTGAATGCAAAGCAGGCGCAGTGCCTGAAAAAATTGTGCCCCAAGCAATTGCCACCTATGCTAAAGACAATTACCAAGGACAAGCTATCATTGAAATCGACAAGAACGACAAAGGCGGTTACGAAATCAAACTCGCCAATGGCGTGGAACTCAAGTTTGACGAAGCAGGCAAATTCTTGAGCGTTGACAAGAAGTAACCCTTCCAGAACTAAAAAACAATGGGCGATGCATCACAACAGCATCGCCCTTTTTTAAATCTCGTTATGGTATAATCTCCTTGAATCCTGAGACACTTAGTCTAAACCAAATCACGGAGCCACATCGCGAAGAAATGGTCATAGATAAAGTATCCGTCGGAGTTGCGCAAGACTATTTGGTTCGCTTCTAATTTCTCGAGTGACGTTTGCACACTGCTGGGCGACGGCAGTCTGTAGTGTGCAATGAAATCCTGCGATAGAGGCTTTGCCACCTTCTGTTCACGAGCGATAGCCACAGCGACTGCCGCCTGATTAACTGTCATAACATTGTAATAGTTCTGAAAAACGGGTGCCTGTTCCTCAACAAGTTCCCTCATCACTTGATCAATCAACTTCTGAGTAATAGGTTTCTCGGCTTCTTGATACACTCTGTTGAGCACTGCGTGCACATACCATGTTACTCCATGCATCGTTTCATATAACTGATGAAACAATTTTGTTGAAATCTCACGGTTTTGCACTTTAAAGAAATCGTTGGCAAATTTCCGATACTTTGACTCATCCAGTGGTCCCAGATGCATCATTTGAGTGCTCTGGAAGAACGGACGGTTCACCGACGAGAACATCTGCTCAAGCACATGGTGCTGACTACCGGCAAAAATAAAATAAACATTGGGCAAGAACTGGATATATGAACGAATAAGCGCCTCAATACCTGTGTCACTGTATTGCAATATCTGTTGAAATTCATCTATAGCGACATAACAACGGACTCCCGACTGATGCATATATTCAAAAATCTGTTTTAACGTGTTACGCTCTTCATTGGGTGCAATGTCGAGGCTGACTGTAGGAGTTCCTGTTATTTCGTCATAGGTCACAGTGGGACGGAAACGACCGAAAAACTGTGTGACTTTGCGCATGGCAGTTTGCGAGGGGCTATCAAGTTTTCCCAATATAGCTCGGGCCATCGCTTGAACCATCTGTTGCAGATTCTTAGTGGGAAATATATCTACATAGAAACAGCGCACATCGGGTTGCGTCTGCTCAATCTGGTTAAACACATGATGTATCAGCCCCGTCTTGCCCATGCGACGAGGGGCAACGAGCGTGATGTTGCGCTCATTGTGCAGAGCTGTGATGATAGACTTTGTCTCTTGCTCACGGTCGCAAAAGTATTCAGGGCCCTTATAACCGTAAGTAACAAATGGATTATTCAGTGCTTTCATATCAATATTTTCATTACATAAAATCCGTTACGGAATTTCCGTAACGCAAATTACGTAATAAATTTTGAACTGAGCAAATTATTACAAGACTTTCAATTAGTTTTAATCTTAATTTAAGTAAAAAACAGTATCTTTGCATATCACTTATTTGTTTCACTCTCGAGTTCACACAATAAAAAACCACTTTTACAGAATGAGTAATGACAGCTCTTATCCTCTAGGATTTAAAATTTTTGTTGCAATAGTAATTGCAATTGTTGCACTATGCATCTACCAATCCGATTTCTCCCCAAGCCTAATAATGGTTGTCTCAATCGTAGTTGCAATTATTGCCATTATTATTTTCTTCATTTATAAATTACCTTTAAAAGTGCAAGGAGACACATTAGAACAAATAGAAGACGATGCGCCGAACAGCAATAGTATCATCCTCGTCCAAAACATGAGTGAAAACGAGATAATTGATGCTATTGAATCGTTTAATAAAATAGGTGAGGAAAATGACGAAGGGCATAAATATTACCACCCTGAAATAGAAAGAAACAACAATGATTACCTTTTAATCTTTGACCGAAATATTAATTTTATATCCTTTTGTTATTGGGTTAATTATTTTGTATATAGCGACAAGAGCAAAAGGCACAATACTGATATCACTGGATGGTATTCTGTGGGAAGGACTAAAAATAATCATCCTCTTGCTAATAACATATTAATGCTATTTATCCCCGAAAGCGATCAAGACTTTGACAATGTATATTTTGTTGATCGGTTCAACAACTGTTACAAGCAAGAATTTAGAGAAGACATGACGATAATCCAACTCAATGAACCATTAATAGGATTTAAAGACATGCCCTCAATCACTTAATTTACAGTTAGATAAAACAATAAATCTAAATTCACATGAAATACTATTACCCATTTGGTGAGGTTGTTCATTCATTAGTTCAAGTAGACAGAAGTCCCAAAAAGGTCTTTGTGCTTGGAGTGTATGCTAGTGCTGTGCATGCAAGGTGGAGAAAAGGCAATAAAGTCATATGTGCTGCGCTTGCCGTGGCAAGCGAACCACGCATTTTCTGGAATGGGAACCCTGAAGAAGCAACAGAGATTATTAGCAGGATTCACATTCCTGAAGAAATGGGAACACTCGAACCTGCAGGGAGTCATCTTAATGGTCCCTCGGCAAAAGTCTTAGACAATAATATTCTTGCCCCATTAGGATTCACACGTGACGATGCTTGGCTATGTGACCTACTACCCGAAACAAGATTGAATCCTAATCAAATAAAGGTGATTAATAATGAATATGAGCCCGAGGCCAAGAAATATGGTTTGAATCATGTGAATATTCCTCTTAGACCTTCAGTCTTTTGCGACAAAAAGCGTTGTGTAGAAATTGTTTCAGAACTTGAGGAGTCACATGCCGAGACATTAATTCTACTTGGAGACATTCCTATTCGCCAGTTTATTAATCAAGTGGCAGATGTGAAGTACAAAAATTTACAGGAATATGTGGAATTGTATGGCTATGGAAATTGTTCTCCTGTCACCATTAATGGAAAAACCTACAAAGTGCTACCATTGGCTCATCCTCGACAAATAGGCGCCTTAGGCTACCACAGCACCAAATGGCACAAGCTTCATCAAGACTGGGAAACATCCTTAAGTAAAATGTGATTTGCACATTTACGGTATGTAAAAAATGGGCGACCTTCATTTTGAAGAGCCGCCCAATTTTGTGTAATTTCAAGTTTTAGTATTTAGAACTCAAGGATGAGTGTTTGGCGTGGAGTGAGGGTGATGTCGGTCACGAGGCTGACGTGGTTGCTGGTGGGGATGTCGCGGGCTGTCAAGGCGTTGCCGATGATTTCGGCGTAGCGCTTCACGGGCATTGTAGCGTTATCGTTAGTGCCATTGACGATGGTCATCACGGTCTTGCCGTCAAATTGGCGAGCCACCACGTAGATGCCGTTGTGAGGCAGGAACTGAGTCTGCTTGCCCTTGGTAATCACATCATTGCCTGCGCCTTTGCGCCAATGCAGCAAAGCACGTAGCCAGTTGAACATATCGTTCTCTTCCTGAGTGCGACCGTGCTCAGTGAAAGCGTTGTGCGTGTCACCTGGGAAACCACCGGGGAAGTCCTTGCGCACATTGCCGTCGGTCACGTGCTTAGTACCATTGAGCAACACCTCGGAGCCGTAATAAAGCTGTGGTATGCGATTGATGGTTAGCAGCAAAGCGAGCGCCTGCTTGAGAGTGAGGTCATCCTTTCCATCCTTGAGGTAACGGTCGGTATCGTGATTCTCGATAAACGCCATCACGCTGCTTGGGTTGGGATAGAGATAGTCGAATACTAGGCTGTTGTAGACGCGGTTAAAGCCTCGCCATTGATTGTCGGTCTGCTCAATGCGAGCCGAATCCATGCAGGCATAGAACGAGAAGTCCATCACGGTCTTCAAGTAGCTGTTCTCCTTGGCAATCTTGCTGTCGCGCTGCCAAGCGGCGGTGTAAGGAGGCTCTTCAAACCAAGTCTCCCCCACCACGTTGAAGTTGGGATACTCCTCGTCGATTGTCTTCATCCAACGTGCCATAGGGCCAGCGAAGGCATAGGGATAGGTGTCCATGCGAATGCCGTCGATGCCCACAGTCTCAATCCACCAAATGCTGTTCTGAATGAGATAGTTCATCACATGAGGATTGTTCTGATTGAGGTCGGGCATAGTGGACACAAACCAGCCCTCAACAGTCTGCTTCTTGTCAAATTCGCTAGCATATGGATCTAGTACAGGAGCCAGCTTGTAGCTCGTCTGCATGAAACTTGTACCGCGCGAATCGCTCGTTCCTTTCGACTCCTTGAGCCACTCGTGAGTGTTGAACCAGTCGTTACTGGGCATATCTGCCACCCAGGGGTGCTCAAAACCGCAATGGTTGAAAATCATGTCCATCACCACCTTCAGGCCCTTGCTGTGAGCTTCGTCAACAAGACGGCGATAATCGTCGTTAGTGCCGAAGCGTGGGTCAACACGATAGTAGTTGGTAGTGGCATAGCCGTGATAGGTATCGTTCCACGGACTCTCAGGCGAGTCGTTCTCAAGCACTGGAGTAAACCACAATGCAGTCACGCCAAGGTCGTTGAGATAGTCAAGGTGCTGACGAATTCCCTCCAAGTCACCGCCATGGCGATAGCTGGGCTTGTTGCGGTCACACACCTGGCTTCGCATTCCCTTGACGCGATCATTGGCAGGATTGCCGTTAGCAAAACGGTCGGGCATGAGCATATAGAGCACGTCAGCATTGGTGAATCCCATGCGACGGTCACCACTCATCTCGCGAGCCTTGAGATCATATTTCACCTGCATTGTCAACTTACCTATCGTGAAATCAAGTTTCATGGTGCCAGGCTGAGCTCCTGCAGTGTTGAGGTAAACGAGCAGGTAGTTAGGACTGTCGAGACGCACTACCGAATCGATTTTCACACCTGCATAGTCGGTCTTCACCTCAGCATTACGGATATTTTCGCCATAGACCATGAGCTGCACCGATGGATTCTTCATCCCCACAAACCAGTTGGTGGGCTCAATGCGGTTAACCCTAAAAGCAGGCATCTTGGGAGCTGCCCAAGCACCTGCCACCCACAATGTGGCTAAAGCTATTAACAATATCTTTTTCATATATCAAAACTATGAACTATTAACTATAAACTGTGAACTACTTAGTCGTGCATGATAATTGCCGAGCGAGATGGAACAATGATTTCGTCGGTCGTGATAGTGTAGAGTCCAGCTTCATTGATTATATCGCCGTCGCCCACGATAGTGTAGGTCGACTTGGGCATTTTCACTGTGCGCTTCTCGTTGTTGCTGTTAAGAATAACGATGATATTGTTCCAAGTGTCGCCCACTTGCTTCAAGTCCTTGAGACGATAAACCACCAGACAATCGCCGCCAGGCAGGAACTCCAAGTGCTTGCGCACTAGGTCGGCACTGCCCAAGCGGAATCCCTCGTGATGCTTGCGCAAAGAGATGAGGCCCTTGTAGTAGTTAAACACCTCGGGGTGCTTGATGCGACCATTCCAGTCAAGGCGATTGATGCTGTCGGGGCTCTCATAGCTATTGTGCACACCCTTCTTGTCGCGCAGCAGCTCCTCGCCACTGAGCATGAAAGGAATGCCTTGCGAAGTGAACACTGCAGTCTGTGCAAGCAGGTCGAGCTTAACAAGCTCCTTGTCATTGCCCTTTACTCCAGGCACACTGGCACGCAGGCGGTCAACGAGGCACATATCATCGTGGCAGCTCACATAAGAAATCATCTGAGTTGGCTCAAGTGCAAATGGCTCCTTGCTGTAGTTCACCTTTGAGTAGTTGACCTGTGGATGCTGTATTGCTCCCACAATACCAAATTTCAGGCTCTCTTCAAATCCAGGTAAACCGCCAAGGAACGCAGCCTTGTCGTCGCCGTCCCATGGTCCACGCAGCGCGTCGCGAATGTCATCACTGAAGGCAGCAACACCCGGCATCTGCTTCACGTTGGCCTTCATGGCAAGTTTGTCGCCAGGATAGGCACACGAGCCTGCACTCCATCCCTCGCCGTAGACGAGCATAGTGGGGTCGATGCTGTGCACCATGTCGGCAATCTTGTTCATAGTCTCAATATCGTGCACTCCCATGAGGTCGAAGCGGAAACCATCGATGTGATACTCGTCAATCCAGTATTTCACGCTTGTGAGCATGTATTGACGCATTATTTCCTGGTCACTGGCAGTCTCGTTACCGCAGCCACTTCCATTACTCCATGAGCCATCGGCATTCTTGCGGTAGAAAGTGCCTGGGCAAGTTTTCTGGAAGTTTCCATCGTCAATGCTATAGGTGTGGTTGTAAACCACGTCGAGTATCACGCGGATGCCAGCCTTGTGAAGGGCCTGTACCATCTGCTTGAACTCGCGGTTGCGGGCAGTGGGGTCATAGGGATTGGTCGAGTAACCACCCTCGGGAACGTTATAATTCAATGGATCATAACCCCAATTGTAACGATTCTTGTCAAGCTTAGTCTCATCGATTGACGCGTAGTCGTAGGAAGGCAACACATGCACAGCGTTCACACCCAGGTCGGTGAGATGACCGATAGCCCAGGGCTCGGTGAGAGCCAAGAATTTGCCAGGATATTCGGTGCTCACGCGTTTAACGGTAATCTTTGGGTCGAGATTGATGTTGCGGGCAATCGAGAAATCGCGATGATGCATCTCATAGATGACATGGTCTTTGAGATTTATTGCGGGTCGAACGTCTTGCCCCCACTCTGCGGGGTTGGTCTCGGCCAAATCGATGATGGCACCACGGCGGCCGTTCACACCCACTGCCTTGGCAAAGATGCCTGGGTTCTCGCCCATATAATTGCCGTTATATTTCACGTCAAAAGTATAGAACTTGCCCTTGAGGTCGCCCTTCACTTTGCCAGTCCACTCATCCTTACTTCCCTTCACGCGCTTGAGGTCAATCTTCTTGAGCATGTTGCCGTCCTTGCCAGCATCGTAGATGCGAACGGTCACTGCCTGCGCGTCATCGTTGGTGTTCAGGAAGAACGTAGTGGCCTTTGGGGTGTAGGTCATCTCGTTGAAATTATAGTCGCGAGCACCTGCTGTTGCCATAGTCAATGCGATGATTACTGTTAATAGTATCTTTTTCATATCAAAAATCTTTTGTCTTCTTTCTTTATAAAGCTTTAAGAGAGATTGCAAAACCGCCACCAGGGGCCTCAGTCATCTTGAGCACGTCGCCCTGCTTAACGGTCTTCTTAGTGATAGTGTAGGCAGCGGGATTAGTCTCATAGTTAGCGTCCTTGCCATCGGCATAGATGATGGCCTCATACTTGCGTCCCTTGTCGAGGAAGTCGAGTTTGACATCAACCTTGTGGCCATTCTCATTGCACTTGCCACCAACGAACCAGTTGTCGGTGCCCTTGGCCTTGCGTGCCACAGTGATGTACTCGCCTGGCTCAGCATCGATATAGCGGCTGTCGTCCCAGTCAAGAGCCACGTCGCGGATAAACTGATAGGCGTCCATAAACTTCTCGTAGTTCTGTGGCAGGTCGGCAGCCATCTGCAATGGGCTGCACATAACCACATAGAGTGCCAGCTGTCCAACAACAGTGGTGTGAACTATGTGCTGGTTCTCGCTCCAATTCTCAAGGCGGGTCTCAAGCACGCCAGGAGTGTAGTCCATAGGACCTCCCTGGAAGCGAGTGAATGGCAGAATCACGGTGTGGTTGGGATTGCTACCGTAGAACGCCTCATATTCAGTGCCACGAGCACTTTCGTTGCCAACCAAGTTGGGCCAGGTGCGACACAAACCAGTGGGACGCACCGCCTCGTGGGCGTTAACCATGATGTGGTGCTTTGCAGCTTCCTGCACTGCATAAAGGTAGTGGTTGTTCATCGACTGGCTATAGTGGTAGTCGCCACGTGGGATAATATCACCCACATAACCACTCTTCACAGCATCATATCCGTAGTCGTTCATTAGCTGATAGGCCTTCTCCATGTGACGCTCATAGTTTATCACACTCGAGCTTGTCTCGTGGTGCATCATCAGCTTCACACCCTTGCTGTGAGCATAATCGTTGAGATACTTGATATCAAAATCGGGATAAGGAGTCACGAAGTCAAATACATCGGCTTTCCACATGCAAGCCCAGTCCTCCCAACCGATGTTCCAACCCTCGACGAGCACTTGGTCGAGTCCGTTATTGGCGGCGAAGTCGATGTAACGCTTCACCTCCTCGGTGTTGGCGCGGTGGCGACCATTGGGCTTAGCTTTGGAGTAATCGGTCTGGCCGAGTTTAACGCTTGGGAACTCGTCGGTATAGTTCCATGCACCATGGCCCACAATCATCTCCCACCACACACCGCAGTACTTGGTGGGGTGAATCCAACTAGTGTCCTCAATCTTGCAGGGCTCGTTGAGGTTGAGAATAAGGCTCGAAGCGAGCATCTGGCGAGCATCGTCACTCACGAGCACGGTGCGCCAAGGGGTTTGGCAAGGTGCCTGCATGCAGCCCTTGTAACCAGTGGCGTCAGGAGTCAGCCACGAGGTGAACACCATGTTCTTGTCGTCAAGGTTGAGGTGCATCGCTGCATAGTTAACCAATGCAGCCTCGTGCAGATTGATGTAGATACCATCATCGGTCTTGAGCTGGAGCGATGTCTGCACACCAGTTGGCGAGAACACAGTTTGTGAAGCATTGTCCCACACCACAGCATCGCGCATGCGGTCTTCGGTGTAGTCGGTGCGACGAATTCCAACGCCATCGGGTTTGTCCCAGCGTGCGCAGGCTGTGATACGACCGCGAATGTCGCTCAACCTAGTCACCTGAACAGGATATTCCTGAGTATCGTAGTCGCCAGCTATCCACCAAGCACGGTGGTTGCCTGTCATTGCAAACTCGGTCTTCTCCTCCTTGATGATGAAGTAGTTGAGGTCTTTCTGCAACGGGAACTCATAACGGAATCCCATGCCGTCGTCATAGACACGGAAACGGACTATCATCTTGCGGTTAGCGCTCTGTTGATAGAGGTCTACTTCGAGTTCGTTGTAGTTGTTGCGTATGGCCTTGTACTGTCCCCACACGGGAGCCCAAGTGTCGTCATGCGTAGTAACGTTGCTACCGGTCACAGTAAAACCGTCGAGCAGGTCGGTCTCATCCATAGCTTTGCTAGCGTGCTTGTCGCGTGCCAGTTCAAATCCCATGTGACTAGGTTTTACCACCACCTTACCCTTGTAGAGCATCTCATAGGTGGGACGACCTTGGTCAACCGAGAAGTTTACCTGCACATTACCATTGGGCGAAGTCACCTGCTGAGCACCTGCCGTTAGCATGGCAAAAAGAGCAACTATTGTAATTGTTATCTTCAGTTTCATAAATGTTGAATGGTTTGATTGGTATTAAATTAGAGGTTCTAGATTTCTAGAATTCCTAGATTGTCTAGAACCTCTTGGTTAAAAATTAACGATAGCTTTGAGCAATGAGTTGCTTGATCTTGGCATTGAACTCCGAGTTGTTCATCAAGTCCTCGATTGTCATGTGCATGCGGTAGCGCCAATAGTGGCGTGGGTTGGCAGGCACATTGATGCGCTCGGCATCGGCATCGGGCAGACGAAGCTCTTCGTCAATCGACAGCCAGTCTTGCAAGCTAATCAAGCACAGCATCGATGGGCTGTAGAGGTGCTGAGCAACAATGTCGCGAGCAAGCCATCCGGGCAGTGGATGAGGAGCTGGTCCCGATTTCCACATAACCTCGTTGTAGTACTCTTGCGAGAGCTGCCAGTCTTCATCCCACCACTGGCGCAAGGTGCTCATGTCGTGGGTGCTGATGGTGCTCACCGAGCGGTAAGGATTGCTCTGCAGATGACCAAACTTGAGCTTGTTGTCCTTTGGCATCGATTGAATCTCGAGGCTCAGAATCTTAAGCTCGTTCATTACCCAGGGTACGCAGTCGGGCACCATACCGAGGTCCTCGGCACACACGAGCATGCGGGTAGCCTGAACCAAGCGTGGCAACTTCTTCATTGCCTCGTGATACCAGAAACGGTTGTTGCGACGATAATAATAGTCGTTGTACAAGCGGTTGAAGGCTTCCTTGTCGCTGTCCCACAATGCCTCATAGATGAGAGCGAGCTGAGCGGTGATGCGTGGATGGAACTTGTTAGGATCCTTGCGGTCGCGCACGAAGAGCACATTGTTGATAAGCGAGAACAGGCCGTCGCGCACCCACTTGTCGTCGTCGGTAGTCTTGCCGGCAAAGGCTGCCTCAATCTTGCGCTGAGTGTCATACTCAGGACGCATAATCCAAATGTCGTCGTGACTATGTGTAAGGAAGTTATCGCGCACACGCTGTGCGTGAGGACCAAACACGCGGTCAATAATCCAATCAGCGATGAATGGCTGAGTGAAGAACTCCTCCTGCCAATGCAGGCCGTAGCCCTCAACTTCCTCGCGGCTCATACCGAGTGCTGGTGAGAACTGACCCAGCAGACCCTGAACCGAGCTGATAGGAATCTCCCAAATGCGGAAGAAGCCTAGCACGTGGTCAATGCGATAAGCATCGAAATATTCGCTCATGTTCTGGAAGCGGCGAACCCACCACTGGCAACCGTCGGCGAGCATCTCGTCCCAGTTGTAGGTGGGGAAGCCCCAGTTCTGACCGTCGGCGCTGAATGCATCGGGTGGAGCACCTGCCTGACCGTTCATGTTGAAGTAGTTGGGCTCTACCCATGCATCGCAACCGTTAGGGCTGATGCCGATGGGAATATCACCCTTCAAAATCACGTGCTTGCTGCGGGCATACTCGTGAGCTGCCTTCATCTGCTTGCTAAGCTCAAACTGAACAAACATCCAGAATGCTGCTTCCTTGCCCATAGTGCTGGTAGTATCCTCAACGCTCTTCTTGAGCGATGGGGTGAACTGACGGTGGTTAGGCCACTCCTTGAAGTTGGCACTGCCGAACTTGTCGCGCAAAACGCAGAATGCAGCGTAAGGCACGAGCCAACGCTTGTTGTCGGCATAGAACTTCTTATAGTCATTACCCTTGACAATCTTCTCGCCATCCTGAGCCCACACGTCGCGCAGATAGTCTAATTTAAGTTTATTTACGCGTTCATAGTCGATTTGTGGCAACTTGTTGAGCTCCTTACCCAGGGCAAGATAGTTCTTCATCTTCTCCACATCCTTGAGGGCGGGAAGTTGCTTGATGTCGACATACATGGGGTGCAACGCATAAATCGAGATGCTGTTGTAGGGATAGCTATCGGTCCAAGTCTTGGTGATAGTGGTGTCATTGATGGGAAGCACCTGAAGGGCACGCTGGCCAGTCTTCTCCATCCAGTCAATCATCTTCTTGAGGTCGCCAAAGTCACCCACACCGCAGCTCTGCTCACTGCGAAGCGAGAAGATGGGAATTACTGTACCGGCGATGCGCCAGGCGGGAAGGGGGAAGGTGGCCTGTGCCAGCTCATAGCTCACCACCTCGCCTGTAGCCAGGCTAGGGAGCTCGATGCTGCGGTTGTCACACTCTTCCCAGCACACTCCGTCTTTGTCGTCGAGAGCGACAAACTTAAACACGATGCGATTGCTAGCGAGTTTCGAAGTATTGAGCTTGATGGCCCACTGGTTGTGGGTCACCTCGGTCATCTCAAGGCCACGCTTAGCGCTCCAGTCACCCAGAGCAGGGCCCTCGCCACACAGCACCAGGCGCTGATTGCCAGCAAGCTGTGGAGCACGCACGTTGATGATTGCTGTCCTACCAAAGCCTGTGCTTGCCAACTTGCGCTCAGGGCGCTCGGCAAGACAATCGGTGAAGGCACTACTATACAGATAGCTGTCCTCGGGCAGGTCAAGCCAGTGGTCATAGATGGTGTACTTCTTGGCCTTGGCACACGAGAACACTAAGCGGTGAGGCACCGTCTGCCACTCATGACGCACTTCGTCATCACCGCGATTCACGCTGTAGTAGTAGTCGATGTGACGGCCACTAACTCCAGGATAAGACACCTCGCAAGTCCAGCGATGACCGTCGGTTGTGGTCATCTTGTGGGTGGCATCGAGGAAATCGAGTTTGCTGTCGTTGATGTGCAGCACAACTTCCTCACCAAAGATTGTTTGATAGTCAAGATTAAAAATCAGTTTCATAGTGTATATTTTTATGATTATTTTTTCCAGTGAGTAAAATTAATAATAAAACTACTAATATAATTAATATCAGTATTAATAAATGGGAAAAATCTGTGAAAACGTTTGCAAAATAACACTACCCCTCTCCCATCCATTCCTAACCATTCTTAGTTATCCACAGCACCCTCTATCCACCATATTTGTTAAATAAGGTTAAATGTGTGACTTTTACACACAAAATATTTGGTGGTGTAAAATTTACACACTACCTTTGCGGTGTAATTTTTACACAATATTAATTTTACGGAGATTTTTAACATGATCACAACTGATTATTTCGAGAGTATTAACCCTAAAAATTTGAAGAAATGAACGAAGAAAAAGACAACATCAAGAAAGCACGCATCTACAACCTCATCATCGTTGACGAGAGTGGCTCAATGCACGGACTGGAACATGCCACCATTACTGGTGTTAATGAAACAATTAACAGCATACGCGGAGCGCAGCGCGAGTTTGCCGACACACAAGATCACTTTCTCACGCTCGTGACCTTCGACTCTGGAGCTAGAGCCTCAATACGCACAATCATCGATTGCAAGCCCATCGCTCAGGTTGAAGACTTCAAGGACTATCACCCTGGTGGTTGCACACCACTCTACGACGCTATGGGCCAGTCGATAACCACCCTGCACAAGCTCATTAAGGACGATGATGACGCCAGTGCTGTGGTGACTGTGCTCACCGACGGCTACGAGAACGCCTCGCGCGAGTGGACTGGTGCTGCCCTCAAGGCTCTAATCGAGCAGCTCACCGAAGAGGGTTGGTCGTTCTCCTACATGGGCAGCGATCACGACGTGAAGCAAGTGAGCTTCAACCTATCAATCAACAATGTGCTAGAGTTCAGCCACGATGTGCAAGGCACAAGCAGCTCTTGGGCACGTGAGAGCTCGGCAAAGCGCAACTACTTCAGGATGATGGATAAAGAATACCGCCGCGGACGCAGACAAAACAAAGAGGAATGGATTGAGCGCAAACGCGAGATGTCGAAAGGATATTATAGCAACCGCATCACTCCTGAAGCAATCTACGATTTGCATGAGGGCGAAATCTTCGTCTTCGGCAGCAATCCACAAGGTTTCCACAGCGGTGGAGCTGCCAAGATGGCGATGGAGCGTTTTGGTGCCGTATGGGGGCAAGGCGAAGGTCTGCAAGGACAGAGCTATGCTCTCCCATCAACCTGCCCCATTGAGGACATGGCCGAAGCTATACATCGTTTCACCCAATTTGCTGAGCAACATCCCGAGCTCCGCTTCCTCGTCACCAGCGTGGGCTGCGGCATCGCCGGACACAACGTCCATGAGGTGGCACCCCTCTTCAAGAGCTGCATCTACCTTGAGAACGTTGCACTGCCAGCCGAGTTCTGGAAAATCCTCGGCCTCACCATGTAAAATCTCCAACATAATTTACTTACTACTTTTTACTTATTACTTAATACTTATTACTTTTACTTTTCATGTCTTACACAATAAATAATCTAATGGGTGGCGCGCAAACCATGGCCAAGAGCGTGTTTGGCCGCAAGAGAGAGTATCATCTCAAGTTCAACCATGAGGCCGACGGACTTTGGTATGTTGACTTCCCAAACTGGCCCTTCGACCACCACAACCTGCTTATGGTGGCTGGAGCCGACAAACTCTGCGCTTTCCTGAGTGAAGACGATGTGACCGCCAATGTCGACGTCATCCCCAGCAGCAAGCGCGAGGAACATCCCGGCTACGCTTGCCTAGTGCAGGGCGAGCACTCGCTCACTGGCGGCTCATTCTACACCGTCACCGAGTTGCCAGGCTTTGAGCGCGACATCTGGCTGTGCCCTGTCACCCTCTTCGTTCTGGGCCGCTACCCCAAGTACCTCTACAACAAGAAATCGCAATTAGCCTCATAACACTTTGTTCCTCAACAAACAAACCGTCGCAAGATTCACCTTGCGGCGGTTTTTTTTATAGCGTTTTTTAATGTTGCTGTTAAGATGCGCCAGTCACTATTTTTGCAATGGCATAATGCCAAAACGATCATTTACATACTGCCACCCCATCCATTATCTTAGCACGCGCACAATGTGAGTCAGGTGAGTCAGGTGAGTCAAGTGAGTCCACTGATTCCAAAAAAACTCTTCACTCTCTCTTCTCTCTTCTCTCATCTCTCATCTCTCATCCCTCATCTCTCATCTCTCATCTTTTAACCATTCTCGTAGGCTTCAGCGGCTTGGCGCAGGTGGTCTCGCATATATGCCACCACGTTGGGAGGCGACAACACCTTCAGCCCAGGCCCGTAGCTCATCAGCACCGAATAAAGTTCGAAGTTTAGCACCACCTCAATCTGGAAGATGCAGCTACCCTCTTCGGTTTTGCGCTCAAGCAACTGCTGCGAGGGGTGCAGCGGTTTTGTCATCACATATTTGCTCTGTTCGCGATTTGTCCAGAACTTAACAAGCCGTGGTTTGTTATTGATGTTCTTACTCACCCCTATCACGTCGTCAAAGAAATGCTCAGTGTCGAAATCCGGGTTGTCTTGATAAGGAACATCATTAGCAGGCTCCACACTGATAATTCGGTCGAGGGCAAGGTTGTAAAGCACCATGTCATTGGCGCGACTGCCAAAGAGGAACCAGCGGTTACGGAATTCTTTTAACAAATATGGGAATAAGACAAACTCCTGTGAGCGGCGTGCACTGAACGACTGGTACTCAATGCGCAACGTTTGCCGGTGGGCGATATAGTTGTAGAGTGGGTTGAGCAACTTCAGACCCTTGAGGTCGGGAACATTGTCGAAATGGACAATGGGTTTGCGGCCATTGCGCGTGATAGCGAGCTTGTCCTGAAGGCGGCTCACCACATCGGCCATCTCGCTGAACTGGTCAAACTCCTCGAGCTGTCGCAGCATATCGACTGCCTCCTGCAGCGCCTCGTAGTCGGTCGCCGAGAGTGGCATATTAAAGATGGAGTAATCGCGGTCGGCATAGCGGTAATATTTGTGGTCATACACCTCAATGGGAGCATTGTAACCCAGTTTATCGCTGCGCATAATCTGGATGTCGGCCTGCACAGTACGCACCGACACACCTTTAGTTATCCCCTCCATCTCATAGAGGGCATCGCTGCAGGCGTCCACCAGGTCGTCGAGCGTCCACTTGCGGTAATGGTTCCGCAAGCAGTTGTCTATTGTTTTGTAGCGAATCAACGCATTCTTATTTGCTGGCATGATTACGACTGTGTTAAGTTGTTGGCACAAAGTTACAAAAAACTACGCAACCTATTTGCGCAGAACACAAAAAACACAAAAAAATCGCACTTTTTTTCATTTTTTTCTTCACTACGCAAAAAGATTGCGCACTGCCCCCATTACCTTTGCAGCGACAAGTCATTAGGAGGAGAAAGTCGGTTACTCCCGGGTACTGCACTAGCAGTAGAACCGATGATGGTACCACCGCACATCAATGACTTGTCTTTTTAGAGTTATTAATTATTAAAATGTAGGTATTATGAAGAATTTCCATGACTACAAAAAGTTTTTTGATGTAAAGGGTGTAACAAGCACTTCGGCTAACTACCTTAGCAACATTGCAAAGGAGATCATCAAGAGTTATGTAATCTTTGAGAAAATCTCTTTTGAAACAACTACAGTGCGCGACTTCCATGCCGAGGATGGCAAGGAGTTCCTTGTGGGCCAGGGTATCTCGGAGCAGGAATTCAACGACCTTAACCAGCTGCTTGAAAACAAGGCAAAGCTTAACTCGTTGATTGCTTGGTTCCGTGAGGCCATCAAGGCAAGGGAGTTCCAGATGGAAGAGATTGAGTCGATGAGCTTCGAGTCGTGGATGAAGGACATGAAGAACATTGATGACCTGAACTTTGGTTACGAAATTCCTGAATACAAGGCCGAAGATTATGAGCACATAACTCAGGAGGAGTATATCGAGAACAACTTCTCGGTTAAGGAGATGAATCGTTATTTCTATCTCCAGAGCATGTCGTCTTCTCTTGGAAAGTTTATCCATCCTAATGGCGCTTATGCTGCCGCCAAGGAGATAATCGAAAAGAGTAAAGGCACTTCCTATGTCAAGGAAACTCCGTCGGCCAATATGCTTTATAGCATCTCATCTTCTGTTTCCATTGAGAAGATTCAGGCTAAGTTCTTTGAACTGCAAGACAAGCAGCGTGAGTATCAAAAGCAGTTGAACGAGATTTTATTCTCAGTAGAAAAGGCTGTGAACAAATACAATGACGATCAAGACGCAAAGCTTCACCAGTTCAACTTGGACAAGCAAGACATCCAGGGAAAGATTCGTGCCGAAGAACTTAAGTATAAGAAGGAGTTCTCACAATGGAAGGTTGATGAGCTCAACCGACTTCGTTCTTTAAAGATTATCATCCCTAACGATCTTATGGACATCTATCAGTTCGTAACTTCTTATGGGAAGCAGTCCGGTGAATAAGACTTGTCGATTTTTAAAGACTAACTTATTCTTTACAGAAATTTATTATGGGATTTAAAATCGGCGACTAGACACCGCCTCGATTTCTAGCATATATGCAATGCATATGTGCACCATATAATGAAAGAAATTTTATTGGCTTTATCCACAGTATTCAAATTAAGTATTAATGGTTTTGATTTGAAGTAATATTTGGAGGTTTTCTAAATTTACGTTCTTGATATTGAAGTGGATAAAGGTTCTTGGTTTAAGATATCGATAGGAATATCCATAATAAATTTCTGACGGATTATTCAATGTGGTCTCAATGGGGAAACCCAATGAGGCCACATGTTTTTTAAAGAATCACTAGTGCAAATTAGTTGTCAATTCATAATGATTTATGTTGAAAAATCATTATCTTTGCACTTGTAATGGAAACCAAGAGGAAAGGTTATATCGAGGGGCTCATCGAGCAGGGTGAGCATGAACATCAGGATTTCAAGTACCAAATCACTGACGCACGCAAGATTGCACGCTCAATCAGTGCTTTTGCCAACCACAGTGGAGGTCATCTGCTGGTGGGCGTTAAGGACAACGGCCACATTGTGGGTGTGAGCAGCGACGAGGAAATCTATATGATTGAGCAGGCGGCGCAGATGTACTGCCAACCAGAGCAACAAGTCAGGTTTGAGGTTTTCCGCGTAGGCGGCAAGAATGTGCTCAAAGTCGACATCGACGAGGCTGCATTAAAACCCGTCAAAGCTCCCGACGACAACGGCCATTGGCGCACCTACTACCGCGTTGCCGACGAGAATGTACTCGCCACTTCGACACATGCCAAGGTGATGAAACGCAAGAGTTCTCCCTCACCCGAAGATGTGGTGATTAATCTTACCGAAAAGGAACAATTATTGCTCGACTACTTGCAAGACCATGGTGGAATAACGCTGAGTGGCTACGAACGCCTTGCACACATCTCGTTTTTCACAGCACAGCGCACAGTAGTGAAACTGTGCGAAATGGGCATCGTCACCTTCCACTACCACAACGGCCAAAGCCTCCTCACCCTCACCGAAGCATAATGACTGGGAAAGTGCGTCTTCTTACTTTTTACTTCCTACTTCTTACTTCTTACTTGTTATTACTTCCTCCTTCACCATATAATCAAACTCGTCAAAGTACTTAACGCCCATCTCCTCGAGCATGGCGCGACTGCGGTCCACATCCTCTTGAGTGTTGTGGTTAGGAATGTGAGGCAAGCGTACTATTATTCTCTCGGCCATACCTTCATGACCGAGCAGCCAACGCAGGTTGTCGAGCACCTGAACATTGTCGCGAGTAGTGTATTCCTTATAGATGGCAGGATTAGTATCCTTGATATCGATGAAAAATTCGTTGGCATGAGGCAGAACACGCTCCAGATGGCTACGGTCAACGTTTAGCGACGTCTCGAAGTTGATTTTCCACTCTGCAGGCTTGATGCGGCAGAACGCATCAATAAACTCGCTGCGCAGCAATGGTTCGCCGCCACCAAAAGTCACCCCGCCGCCTGTGGCGAGGAAATAGAGGTTGTCGAGCAGGAGTTCATCGAGCAACTCGCTGGTGGTGATGGTGCGCCACACCATCTTGGAATCAAGGCACTGACTGTTGAGGCAGTACTTGCATCGCAGCGGACACCCATGGAATGCCACGAGCGTCGTCACCCCCTTGCCATCGGTGGCAAGCCGATGCCTCACAATGCCAATAAATGGCGCCGAAATCTCACCCTTCTCCATAACTTTTTATAATGTACACCAAGTGGTATACATTTTACTATAGACTTTTCAAATTATTATTTAGTGGTCTTTTGGGGTTGCTTGATGTTGGTTGAGTCAGGAACTGACACCACATCACCCATGAGTTGCACAGGTTCATCGGTCTTGCTCGCTGGAGTGATGCGTGCCGATGGTGGAGTGTTGCCCCCTTTGGTAGCGGCAGCTGGAGCATTAACCTTAGTACCGTTCTCGGGTGGTGGCATAACCATACCGTCGGGCTGAAAAATCTTAGGAGAGCACGACGACATAGCGCCAAGTGCCACGCTAAGTCCGGCAATGGTGACTGCCTTGCCAAGCGCCTGACGAGCTCTTAGTTGCTTTTCCAACCACCGTGTCTCGCTCTCACATTTTGGGCAAGTGCCAGCGCAGTCGCCCTTGTGGGTGCATTCGGTGGGCTGGTAGTCAATCTCGTTGGCTTCGGCAATCTCTCGCCTAATGCCTTTCAGCATCTCGCATATGTGTTTTCCTTGTTTCATAATAGTTGTTATTTTTAGCAGTTAGTCATTTCATCGGCCTTAGTTCAAGGTCCATATTCGTTGCCGTTCTCATCTACTGCCACCTCGCCCATGAGTACCTCTTCCTCATCATCATTGCCCTTGGGAGACACATTCTCCTTGCCGCTGCGCAGAGGGGTGAAAGTGGTGTCGGAGTCATCAAGATAGCCATCCACGTCATCGTTGATTGATGCGTTTGGCTTTATAATACGAGTGCAGGTGGTGTCGGGTTTAGAGCTGAAGCTGCTATCGCTGTTCTCAACAACCCCAACAGTGTGTTGACCTATTAGGTTACACGACGACATGGCGCCAAGTGCCACGCTAAGTCCAGCAATGGTGACTGCCTTGCCAAGCGCCTGGCGCGAGCGCAGCTGGCGCTCAAGCCACCGTGTCTCGCTCTCGCACTTGGGGCACGTGCCAGCGCAGTCGCCCTCGTGGGTACACTCGGTGGGCTGGTAGTCAATCTCGTTGGCCTCGGCAATTTCTCGCCTGATGCCTTTCAGTGTCTCACAAATTCTCTTCCCTCGTTTCATATTAGTGCTCTGTTATTAGTTTTCCAATGTCTAATCTCTAACTTCTGACATCTAATTTATTAGACTATAAATTCATCTAAAAGTTAAAAGGTTATTTTTCAATTTACAAATATATAACAATCATGCTTTTTGAGCAAATTAAACAGCATTAAAAGTGCTAAACACAGCAATCCCTCGCAGCACATATCACGCTGCAAGGGATTGCGTCTCTTTAAACTGCTTGCCACAATGGGCCATCAGCTAATAGAATCACATGGGCTCCCACATGATGTTCCAAATTGCGAAGCGGTCTTTATTGCTTGTGCTGTTAGAAACACCATCCGACTGGATTTTAATCATCACATCGCAGTTGATGTTAAGCTCTGCATTGTAGTTGTAGGCCGTGAGTTTGGTAGCACTTGGGTCATGCACATTAATCCTCTTGCTGGTAATCTCTACAGGATTGTCATATGTCATGTCGTAGAAATAAACAGTGAATGATACACCTGGATCGGAGAGCACATAGCCATAGCTGAACGACAAAGTCTTGATACCACCCTTAATAACTGGTGAGTAAAGAACTCCCATTGGACTACCTTGAGGTCCATCCAGTTTACCATTCAGGTGTACTGCATAAGCCCATTCGTCGCTACCGTCAGCCTTCTTACCAATCATGGCATATACTGGAGGGGCATCGGTGGCTCCACCCTTGAGAATACCGGCATTGACAGCTCGCCATCCCTTGGTCGAAGTCCATTCAGCAAATTGGCTCTGCGATGTTGGAGTTCCGCCGTTCATCGTCTCAAAGTCGTCGATGGTTTGTAGCAAAGCCTTGCCACCAAACTTAACGTTATCAAGCTGCCAAGTGGTGTAGTTTGCTTGCTGCTGAGACTTATAGCAGAATCCAATGCAGTAAGTTCCCTCATACTGACTCAGATCAATAACACCCGAACTAATGAAATCGGATTGTCCACCATCAGCAGCTGATGCCAAAGTTGGCTCGAGCTTAATAAGCTCGGCTGTAGTTGGATCATTGGTCGACATCAGGTAAACCTCCATTGGGTCGGTGCCACGATAATAACGCACCTTGCTAATGAAGCTTAATTCCTTGCGTCCGGCATTCTTGATGTCGAGTGCTGGAGTGATGAGCCAAGCCTCAAATGGTGGTTGCTTGCCTTGATAGCCAGTAACCGCAGCATACTTGTTATTGTCAAATTCATCGATGTACCAATCCTTGTCGCCCATAGTCTTGACAAGGCGCCAGCCATCGGGCATAGCTCCGTTCTTAACGCAGCCCTCAAAGTCCTCATAGAGCTCAGTTACGCCACCAGTCATGATAGAGAGCTTGTACTCGTCGATTGAACCAGTGTTGTTGGTGATACCTGCCATATCCATGAATGTTGCAAGAGTACCCTTAACCCAAACTTGAGTGCCGAGCAAATCGGGGAAGTCCTTCAAACTTGCGTCGCGGCGGAAGCTCGAACCTTGTGGCAGAGCAACTGCGATACACTTGCTGTAGTCGCGAACGTCGGCACTTGGAGCTATCACGAGAGTGTTGTCGAGAGTAGTGGGAGCTTCCCACTCGATGTCGTCATTGCTAGTAACTTGGGTTACGCCAGGAGCAATAGCACCCACAATGTAACCAGTTACCCAGCCCTTCTTGCCAGAGTTCTGCAACTCAATAGCTTCGGGCACAGTAAATGGATTGATAAAATAACCCTTGTTGTCGGTGTCAAATCCAATGCAGTCGTTTGTGTCGCGCAGATACAGACCCCACTTATCGCTACCGGTCATGTAGAGGATACCTTGCACATCGCCCCTGCCCAATGGCAGTGGATCGCCGCGGAAGTTGGCATAGTTACTGTTGTTAACGCCCAGCACGTTGCCTTCCTCGTCCTTGATGTTACGAGTTGTTGACGAGGAGCTCTCGCTGAATGGGAGTTCGCCATCGGCACCTTCCCACTCTACATCGCGGATAATAACGAATTGTCCTTGATATTTGAGCTGGGTCTCAGCGTCGCTGTGGCCAACTACATCGCCAATATTCACTTCAACGGGCTCAATCTTTTCAAGATTTGGTAAGCCGTTGATTTCGGCGTGCTCCTTGAATTGGTCAAGAGTCATACGGCCAGCCTCCCACACGCTCTGTGCGGCATACCACTCGGGCTTACCGATGAGGTACTCACCATTGTACTTACCAATCCAGAAGTCCTTCATGCTGATTACGATTTCCTGGCCCACACGGTAAGTGTTGCAGATGCTGTTAGCATCAATCGAGATACCCAGACCGCCAGTCTCGTCCTGGATGTAGAGGTGCTTATAGATGTTGCCCTCCTCATCACTACTAGTCACCCATCCGTGGATGTAGGTGTCTTCCTTGCAGGTATCGATGAAGTTTCGACCGTCCTGCCAGTATTTAGCCTTGAACTCGGCTATTGTCATGTTGGCCTGATGCTCGGCGTGAGGAACCACCATAGGTGGTGTATCGAAGTCTTCGTTACATCCCACTGCCACGAGCATAAGCAACAATGCATTGAGGAATAAATTTAAACGTTTCATAGTGTATATCTTGTTTGTTATTATTTCAATATATTAAATGTGTGTCTTATTAGAATCTCACGCCCACGTTAAAGTACATTCTGAAGCCTTGTGCATAGTAGTACTTGTTGGGGAACTTGGCAGTAGTGTAGTTCTTATAGTCGAAACGTCCTTGCTGATAACCACCAGTCTGGATGTGAGTGTTGTTGAGCAAGTTGTTAAGACTCAAGTTGAGGTTAAGTGATGATGAGCGGGTGAGATAAATCACCTTACCGATGCTCATATTGATAATCAATGCCTCGTTGAGTTTCTCCTGCTTACCAATGTCTTGCATCATCTGCATGAGCTCTTGCTCGCTACCAGCTACAGTGTAAAGCTCGGGTAGCACCTCATGACGAATTGGCGAGAGGTCAACATAAGAGCGGTTCATCCACACTCCATTGAGTTCAAAGAACCACATGTTAGGAGCACTCCAGTTGATGCCAAGGCTGTAAGCCTCTTGTGGAGTACCACTCACGTAGAAGTTCTTTAGGTAAACGGTTTGAGTAACATCGGCCACCGAGCCGTTCTCAAAGCTACGTGTTCCAAGAGGACGATTCTTGTATTGATAGCGTGCGATGGTTGCTGCTGCATTCAATGTGAGTGAAGGTGTAATCTTGTAGGCAGCACCAATCTCTACACCCTTGTGCTCCTTTTGAACACCAGTGAGAGAGTAGTTAACGAAGGTGCTGTTATAGTCGTCATAGAACGATGTGCGCTCGGTCATATCCCAGAACTCGGTCCAGAAACCGGTAATCGAACCCATGAAGCGACGATAGTTCCAAACATAGCCGATATCACCCGAGAGGATGCGTGCACTCTTGAGGTCGGTAATCACGTCGTCCTTGATGCGTGGCGAGATATAGGCATTGTAATATTCAGGAGCACGGGTGCCATAGTAGGCATGTGCTTGAATGTTGTTGCGACCGTCAATCTTGAAAATCGCTCCTGCCTTAAAGGCATAGTTGATAAAGCTGTGGCTTTCGCCCTTGCCAAGAGAATTCTCGGGGGCACGGCCGTTGCGCATCTTACCATCACGCTGGAACGATGTAGCACTAAACTGAGCTCCGTAGTTGAAATCAAATCGGTTCAGATTAACAACATTTTGAATCCACAGGCGACCAGTGATAGAGTTGATATCGTAGTCGTAACCGAAGCGGTCACCCTTGAGGATGCGACGGTTAGGATTTTCAAGGTCGTTCTGAAGCATCTCGGCATCGCCAGGGAAGTCGCGCTCGGCATACTGGTCAACGTCGAGCCAGTAACGACCACCGAGCAGGTCCTTCATTGTCTTGAAATAAGACGAGCGGCTATAGTTGGCGCTAACGCCACCTTGCAGTGAGAGCACTGGAGAGATTCTCATGTTCAGGTTGCTGCTAAGCATCCAGTTAAACTGGTTGCTATGACGTTTCTCAATCACATAGCTTGAACCCTTGTCCTCACCACCTTGCTCAAATTCGTAGTTGTTAAGGTAGTTAACCTGATAGAGCTCTGCCCAATTGAGCTGACGTTTTTCCTCCATGTTGAGCCATTCCCATTCAAAGAGGTCGGCAGTCTCAGGACTGGTAGTGCGATAGTAGGAAGGCAGGTAACGGTAGTAGTCGGGACGTGGGTCACGAGCATTATACCAGTTGAGTGCACTTGAAGCATAGAACGACTTGTGGAATGCAAGACCGGTATTAAGTGATGTACCGGTCTTTGGAGTCCAAAGCCAGTTCAAGATTACTGTTGGGTCAAACGAGTCAACAACCTTGGCATTACGTTTCTTGCCCTCTTGCCAACCCCAGTTCACATTGTAGAGGTTATTACCTGCAAGAGTGTAGGCCTCTTCAAAGGTCGCTGCATTGCTAGCACGCTTTGTTGGAGCACCAAACACGGTCAGTGATACTGAGTGCTGCATATTAAACACCTTTTGCAAAGCAAGGAATGCACCCCAACTGTTGTAGAACGATCCAGGGATTATTCCCTCTCCAGCATAACGAGCTATCGCGCTAAGTGTCATAGCCCAACCATGCTGATTAAGACCGGTGCTATAGGTAATCATGCCACGCCAGCGGTAGTTGCTGTTGGTATAAGCAATACTTCCACGGAATCCAGGAGCATAGTCCTTGGCATGAGTGAAAATGTTGGTTGCTCCACCAATGTCACCAAAACCAAAGAAAGTTGGCTCGGTAGCATAGCCCACACTGCGGCTCTTGAACGCCTGGTTCATACCGCCAATCATTGAGTAGTTGAAGCGGCCGCGAGCTGCATCGTTGAAGTTGATGCCGTTGATGTAGGTCTGGCTGTACTCATTGTTGTAACCACGGATGCGGAAGCGCATAGTGCTGAAGTTGTAGTTGGTCGCCTTGTAATAGGGATTGTCGGTCGCGCCGGTCAATGCACCCACCTGTTGAGCATTACCTTCTTCATCTTCTAGCATAGATTCGGTAAGTATCAACTCAGCGTTCTCCTCGTTCTCCTCCTCCAATTCGGACGAAGTGGGATTGAGCCTGAGAGTACCTAGGTCGTCAATGCCGTTCAGGATAACGACATCTTGTACCAGGTCGCGATAACCGTAGCAGAAAATGAGCAGACGGTCATTGCCTGGACGTGCCTCGTTTATGACAAAGTCGCCTCTGGGACCTGTAATGGCCGAAACGCCCTGCTCGTCGAGCAAGACGGTAGCTCCCGTTACAGGCACGTTGGTTCGTGAGTCAACAACGATGCCGCGTAGCCCTGATTGAGCCATCACATTGAGGCTCAAAAAGAGCGAAAGAAGCATAAAAAGTTTAAGTCTCATAAATAGTATTTGATTAATATTGTTTAATTATCTATTTAACCATGTTAACGTAAAAAAGGTTAACACACACGTTTTTTCATCGGTTATGAAACCATAGAGTTTTCAAAGTTATAACTTTTTTTTGAAATTACCCATATATTGAGTACAAGAATTTTACTTTTTATAATGTTTTTCGCTATTTAAGATATTCACTTGCATAAAAACATAAAAATAATATTGTTTGTAATAATTTTTTATTATTTTTGCAAAATATAATGAATTGCTTACTAAAATCTTCTAATTAATAATTATAAACTTTCATTACTATGTTTAGAAAATCTATTATTTTTACTACAGTATTGGCACTGTCGCTTAGCATGACAGGTTGTGGCTCACTTTTGGGCAACACTAGTAACAACAATTCAAATGCAGGTGGCATGTTTGGCGTGTTGAGCAGCATTCTGGGCGGTGGCTCGGGCGGTGGCTTGCTTGGCAACGTGCTTGGAAGCGTAATTAGCAACGGCATGGGATTGGGATTTGTTGACAATGTTGTTGGCCATTCCACTATTGACAAAGCTGCGTTGGAAGGAATCTGGATCTACGCTGAGCCAGGGTGCGCTTTCACTAGCCAAAGTTTAGCAGGTAGCGAACTTGCTGTAAAGCAAAAGCTCAGCAGCGCATTCAACACACTGGGCATCAAGAGCGAGAACACAGGTTTTGTATTTGACCAGAAAGGCAACTTCGAGGCTCTTATCAAGGGACTGCCATTGAAGGGCACTTACACCTTTGACCCTAACAGCGGAAAGCTGAATCTGAATTCATCAATCGGCACTATCCCTGCCTATGTGACAGCCTCTTCCAAGGGATTGGCAATCACTCTGGAGTCCAAGAACTTGGCAGGCATGCTTCAAAGTTTGAAAATCTCGGGTGGCAATGCTTTAAGCGCTATTAACAACCTGGGCAACAGCTACAACGGAGCACGCTTTGGATTTGATTTAGTTAAGTACAACAAACAGTAATTTATTATGTTTAGAAAGACAATTTGCACTGTCATTCTCGCAATGACGCTTGCACTCTCGGGCTGCGGTAATCTCATCAACACGATGGGAACCGGTAACAATAACGGCTCAGGGGGCGGCTTGGGCGATGTAATTGGTAGTGTGCTCGGAGGAGTAGTTAACGCTAACACAATGGGAGGCCTGCTCGACATGGTAATTGGCCACATCAAGCTCGACCAGTCGGCACTGATTGGAAATTGGGCCTACAGTGAGCCAGGTTGCGCTTTCACCAGCGAGAATCTTCTTGCCAAGGCTGGTGGGTCGGTTGCCGCCACTCAGGTGAAAGAGAAGCTGAGCACGGTCTACAACGCTGTGGGCATCTCGAGCCAGAACACCGGATTTGCTTTTGACCAGAACGGCAATTTTGAGGCTTATATCAAAGGCATTCCCATGAGTGGAACCTACACCTTTGATTCCAACACGAGCAAGATAAACCTGAAGACGATGCTGTTCACTGTGCCAGCCTTCGTGACCCGCACCACCAATGGCCTGTCGATCACCATGGAATCGAAAAAACTCTTGAATGTGCTTCAAACGGTGCTGAGTCTCACTGGCAACAGCACTCTAACCACAATAGGTGAGCTTAGCAAGAACTTTGACGGCGTGCGCATGGGGTTTGACGTAGTAAGATACTAACGATTTAAAACCAACATTTGACACCCACAAAAAACAGATGCCGTGCAATCGCACAGCATCTGTTTTTTGCTTATATAAATTAATCTTGGCAAGATTAATAGTCCATACCAATTTCTTTGAAGGCACGCTTGAAAAGCAAGGAATGAATCTTTTCCCTGCCCTCATCACTAGGCCCTGCATTGTGGCCACTGCTATTAACCGAACGTCCGTCGGCAAGCCTCGCCCCAAATGACCAGAAATACCCGTCAAGGACATCCATTTCAGGTGGCAGCTCATAACTTCTGGCATATTCCATCATCTTCTCCTGCTCAATTATTGCTAGTGCCTCTTTTAGCATCTCCTCGCCATCATCGATGGCATACTCTTTCTCGTCGGTGCTGGTGCCCTTGATAGCAAGAACCACCTTGCCGTTCTTGCGCTCAACACGCACTTTAGCCACTGGTGTCATCATCATGCCTTGATACTGATATTCCACCATATCGAGGACGCATTGCTGAGACTTGTTCGATTTGCTGGTCGAAAATAATGGTACTGCACAGATATGGCGACAACGGATATATGTGCATGCCTTTTTCATTTGTTTCTCTTTTTTTATTGTGCTGCGGCGTTTCTTCACCTTGGCATCAACTGTGAACGCGCTGCCAAGCATTGCCAGTGCAACCACCAGGACAGTAATTTTAAAAAACTTCATAATCAGTTCGTGTTATGGGGTTAATATTCATTTCTAATGTTATGCGATTTCTCTTATTATTTAAACACTAGTTTTGCTGGTTTTATTGTGCTCTAACACCGTTTCTTAGATAGGCACAAAAAAAATCCTCGACTCACGTCGGGGATTGCTTAACTAATTAACCTTCTAATACCATTAACATAAACCTTAAAACAAAAATGAAAAAGAATTTGCGTCATCACGACGCGTTAGATTTCATAACCTTAAAAACTAATACCATGAAAACTGATGCAAAATTATACCCTTTTTCCTTACAATCCAAATTTTCCAGTCAAATATTTGTGATTTTACCCCAATTTTTAACTCTATTTTATATTCATAAATAGATTTTAATGTTTAAACCGCTTTGACTAATAAAAAAATCCCCCGCAGCACCACTGTGCCTACGGGGGAATAAGCCTGAAAGAATAATGTGCAGACTACAACATAAGTTACTCTAGTCCAGCCTCTTTCATATTGGTAAACACGTTCTGCACGTCATCATCTTCCTCAAGCACCTCAAGGAGTTTGTCCATGTCAGCAGTTTGTTCTTCGTTGAGGGCCTTGTAGTCGGCAGGCTCGTAAACGAATTCCGAGCTCTTAATCTCGAAACCATTCTCCTCAAGATACTTCTGGATGTCGCCGTTCGACTCAAAAGCAGCACTGATGATGATTTCCTCCTCGTCCTGCTCAATCTCCTCGGCTCCGAAGTCAATGAGTTCGAGCTCAAGGTCTTCGAGGCTCACGCCTTCTTTAGGCTCAACGTGGAAATAGGCCTTGTGGCTGAACATGAATGCCACGCTACCCGAATTGCCCAGAGTGCCGCCCTTCTTGTTGAAGTAGCTGCGCAGGTTAGCAACGGTGCGGGTGGTGTTGTCGGTAGCAGTCTCAACGAGGATTGCTATTCCGTGAGGTCCGTATCCCTCGTAGATCACCTCCTTGTAGTCGCTAGCATCCTTGTCACTAGCCTTCTTGATGGCGCGCTCAACTGTGTCCTTAGGCATGTTGGCAGCCTTGGCGTTGGCCATGAGGGCACGCAGACGCGAGTTAGATGTTGGGTCGGGACCACCAGCCTTCACAGCCATAGTGATTTCCTTACCAATCTTAGTGAACGTGCGGGACATGCTGCCCCAGCGTTTCAGTTTTCTTGCTTTGCGGTATTCAAAAGCTCTTCCCATAAATCTATTTATTTTTTAGTTATTAAATTTTCTCATTTTTGATGCACAGGAACCACTGCCAGGAACTTGAGGTCACGGCCGCCACGGTTGATGAGGCTGTGGCTATGGCCCATGGGGCAATAGTGCGCCTGGCCAGGCAACAATTTCTCTTCGCCGTTTTCGGTGAGCACGGTTGCCTCACCTTCAAGGAAATACATTATCTCACTGTCGGTGTCGTGGCTGTGGTAACCTATCGATGCCCCAGGCTCGAGAGTTCCAAGCATGATTTTGTTGTTCTCGTCGACAAATCGACGTGACTTATATTCCTTCTCGCCACCCTTGAAGTTCTGGGCAACATTGAGTTCCAAATCTTTAAAATCTATTATCATAGTTGCTATGAATTATGCATTAACCAAAGCGCGGCCAAATTGTGCATTATCTAAGTTTTGCACCTACCTGTTTTTCAAGGTTGGCGATGATTTTGTTCATCACTGCATCGATTTGCTTGTCTTGCAAGGTCTTAACATCATCTTGCAAAATAATGCTGATGGCATAAGACTTCTTGCCTGCCTCAAGGTTCTTGCCCTCGTAGACATCAAAGAGGTTCACACCACGCAACAATTTGCGCTCGCTCTGCTCAACCACTTTCTGGATATCAGCATAGGTAACTGTGCTGTCGACCAGCAGAGCCAAGTCGCGGCGAACGGGCAGCGTCTTGGGCAGGTCGGCAAACTTAGTCTTAGCCTTGGCAGCCATCTTGCACACAGCATTCCAGTTAAGCTCGGCGAAGTACACCACCTGGGTGCAGTGAGTCTTCTTGTGCTGCTCGGCAGTGATGATGCCAAGCTCGGCAATGAGTTTGCCACCCTGATTCTTATAGGCCAAACCCAGGGCGAACACGTCATTCTTGAACTCCTCTACCACGAAATCGCGCTCAGCGATACCAAGGCGGCGGAAGATGTTCTCGACTGTGGCCTTCAAATCATAGAAATTGAGCTTGCGGGGCTTGTCGGTCCAGCTATCGCCGTGGTTTTCGCCAGTGAGCCAGATACCAAGAGCGGTGTGCTCGCTATAGGGTGCGAGAGCCACTTCCTCGTTGCTGGCCTCGGGACTGAAATGGTAGATGTTACCAAACTCATACATCTTGAGGTTGGGGTTCTTGTGGTTGATGTTGCGCGCTGCGCTCTCCAGACCGCCAAAGAGCAGAGTCTGGCGCATGAGGCACAAGTCGCTGCTCAAGGGGTTCATCACGTGCACACAGTTGGCCTCAGGATAGGTCTCACATCCCTCATAATAGCTCAATGCAGTGAGCGAGTTGTTCATTATCTCGCTGTAACCTTGAGCACTGAGCTGGTTGGAGATGAGCTCCTGCATATCATCGCGGAAGTCGACCATTCCCTTTATTGAGAGCGAACTCTTCACCTGGCTGCCAATTTCAACGTTGTTGTAACCATAAACGCGCAGAATGTCCTCCACCACGTCGCATGGTCGCTGCACGTCAACACGATAAGTGGGCACCACGAGGTTGAGTTTCTCGTCGTCCTCAGCCTCTATCTTCATCTCAAGGCTCTCGACGATGTTCTTAACAGTTTCCTTATCGAGCTCTTTGCCAATAAGGTTGTTCACGTAGTCATAGCGCAGCTCCACTGGGAATCCGGGGAAGTCGTGCTGTTTTACATCAACTATATCGCCGCAAATCTCGCCACCAGCAATCTCCTTGATGAGCATGGCAGCAAGTTTCAGGTTATAAATCACATCGTTAGGGTCGATGCCGCGCTCAAAACGGAACGAAGCGTCGGTGTTAAGGGCAAAGCGACGAGCGCTCTTGCGAATCCAAGTGGGATGGAAATAGGCCGCCTCGAGGAAGATGTCGGTAGTCTCCTCGGTAACACCGCTATCAAGACCTCCAAACACACCGCCGATGCACATGGGCTCCTCGGTGTTGCAAATCATCAGGTCACGGTCGGTGAGTGTGCGTTCCACACCATCGAGAGTGACGAACTTAGTGCCTGGTGCACAAGTCTTAACAACCACCTTGTCGCCCTTGATTTTATTCAGGTCAAAGCAGTGCAGTGGCTGGTTGGTACCAAGCAGGATATAGTTGGTGATGTCAACAATGCTGTTGATGGGACGCTGGCCAACGGTGGTCAAGAAATCCTTCAACCACTTGGGGCTCTCACCTACCTTGACATTGCGAATGGTCAAGCCACAGTAGCGGGGGCATGCCTCGCCGTTCTCAACCTCTACAGGAATACCTCCGTCGGGGCGGTCAATCTTGAAGTCGTCGACGCTGGGGCGATGCAAGTTGCCATCCTTGCCATGGCACTTGAGCCAGGCGTTGAGGTCACGGGCTACGCCGTAGTGCGAACCGCCGTCAATGCGGTTAGGAGTAAGGTCCACCTCGATGAGCCAGTCGCTCTCAATGCCATAATAAGTGGCTGCGGGTGTTCCCACCACTGCATCGTCAGGGAGCACGATGATGCCGGCATGGTCGCTGCCAATGCCAATCTCATCTTCGGCGCATATCATACCGAATGAATCGGTGCCACGCAGTTTCGACTTCTTGATTACAAATTCCTTGTCGCCATCATAGAGCACTGTGCCCACGGTAGCCACAATCACCTTTTGGCCTGCTGCCACATTGGGAGCGCCGCACACGATTTGCACAGGCTCCTCGCCGTTACCCAGGTCCACTGTGGTGAGGTGCAGGTGGTCACTGTTGGGATGAGGCTCACAAGTGAGCACTTTGCCCACCACGATGCCCTTGAGGCCACCACGAATTGTCTCTACTTCCTCGACAGCACCCACCTCGAGTCCGAGCGATGTCAATGCGTCGCCCACCTCTTGAGCGGTGAGGTCGAAGTCAAGGTATTGTTTCAACCATTTTAATGAAATATTCATTTTAATATATTGTTATATGTTTTATTTTCCGTGAGTTATGAGATTGCAAACCTGCGCTCCACTTCAAAAAAAGAACCCATTTTCCCAATCAACTTGCAAAGGTAGTAAATTTTGCTGTAACTACCCTAATTTGAGTTACAAACTTTTTTAAACTCACATTTTTATTCATTAACCCAAACCAACATTCCAAAAAATCAGCAACTTTTTCGGAATGAAATCCAAAATAGTGGCAACTTTTTCGGAATCATGCAACCTGACAACAATCTACTTTTCCAAAAACGAAGCCACCATTTATTCGCCTTGATGAGTTTTGTCTATCAATATCAGATGCCATATTTTAAATATGGCGACATCTTATTATTATGTGCATCGTTTGCAAACGAATCCAAGCAAGCCCTATATGCTCAGTTGTTTAAATTCGGCTTGTAGGGCATTGAGGAACTGTGCTGCCTGGGCGCCATCCATCTGTGCATGGTGAAACTGGAAAGAGATAGGAAGCACGGTCTTGAAGTGTCGACGTCGGTACTTACCCCAAGCAAGGAAAGGCGTATTAAAAGCTTCGGAGTAGATACTCACCACTGCATCAATCTCACAGTCAGGCAAGGCCGATGTGCTGATGACCATGTAATCCTCGCTCAAACTGTAAGGTTCGCCAGTGTCGTGGACCATCTTCGTTAGTCGACGATAATCATCATTAAACTGGTTGACGTCTTCTGAGAATGGGATGTCGCAGAGTGTGACGCCCCCGTTTTTCACAGGCACCACCACATTCACCGCCAATTGGTCATATTTCAAATAGTGCTCCCCCTTGGGCAACATATAGAACTCTTTAACACCTCGTGCCGCACGGGCAATGCACCAGCACATGAGCACGGTGAATTTCAAGCCACTCCGTCGGCTCACCTTTACCAGTCGACCCACATTGAAAGTCTTGACCAGCGTGACCTTGGGCATGGGTGCATTCTTCCATATTTCAAAGGATTGTGCACGCTCGGTGGTTTTAGGATCAATTTCTGTTTTCATTAAAATTATTTATTTCTGTACGATATTCTTGGTCACGATGGGGTTTCCGTTCTCGTCGAGCAAGGGTGTGAGGCCTCCACTGTTACCTGCCTGAGCAAACAGATAGTTCACCCCTGTCATAGTGTCAACAATAATAGCGGTGCCTTTGAATACACCCTCTTCTTCTAACCACACAAATCGTTTTGCTTTCTTTGCCATAGTATTTCAGTTTAATGTGTTTCACTTATAAGTTAAAACGCAATAATCATTTCAATATTTTGACTGTTACCATAAATAACTTATCTTTGCAAAAAACAAAACTTTATAATCATGAAAACTAGATTACTTTCATTGCTTTTAACGATAATGGCAGCGTCGATGCCAGCTAGTGCCTACGACTTTATGGTCAATGGCTTGTGTTATAACTTCAACAGTGACGGTACGAGCGTGACGTTGACTCATCAATACTCATCAATAGGATATTGGGATCTTAATGGTGCCTTGACTATTCCAGCTAGTGTCACTTATAATGGCAAGAGCTATTCGGTGACCTCAATTGGACGTTCCGCTTTTTATAATTGCACTGGTCTGACATCGGTGACCATTCCTAACTCGGTGACCATAATTGAAGGCGCTGCTTTTTTAAATTGCTCTGGCCTGACCTCGGTGACCATTCCCAACTCGGTGACCATAATAGAAGATGATGTATTTAAGAATTGCACTGGTCTGACCTCGGTAACTATTCCCAACTCGGTGACCACAATTTATTCTTATGCCTTTGAAGGATGCCAAAACATAACTACGCTGACCATAGGCAAATCAATGACCGAGATACAAGCCAATGCATTCAGGAATTGCAAAAATCTTGCTACAGTGAACTGGAATGCAGTCGATTTTCCAGCTCCCTCTTACCAAAATAGTCCATTCTCGGGTTTAACCAATATCACAACTTTCAACGTTGGCAACACAGTGAAAAAATTGCCTTCCTATCTATGCAAAGGTCTGACTAGTATAACTACTGTGACCATGGGCAACTCGGTGACTGAGGTTAAAAATACGTTCTATGGTTGCACGGGCTTGACAAGGGTAAACATCAGTGATCTTGCCAAATGGTGTAATATTGATTTTAAAGATATAACTGGCAATCCATTATATTATGCCCACAACCTTTATCTAAATGGCACTAAAATTACGAATCTCACAATTCCAAGCTCAATAACAACAGTCAAGCAATATACATTTTGTCAACTTAAATCTTTAACACAACTAACTATACCAAGCACGGTATCCCAGATTGAAGTCTGCGCCTTCTATGGCTGTACAGGTTTAACTACTGTGAGTTGGAATGCCTCAGCTTGTGATGACTTCACGACAAACACTCGTCCTTTCGATGAATTAACAAATATCAAAACTTTCAACTTTGGCAACACGGTAACAAGAATTCCTGAAGATTTGTGTGACGGTCTTACAGGTTTGACTACTGTGACCATTCCCAGTTCGGTGACCTCGATTGGAGCCTTTGCTTTTTATAATTGCACAGGTCTGACCACTGTGACTATGGGTAACTCGGTAAACTCGATTGGCAGACTTGCTTTTAATGGTTGTACAGGCTTGACAAGGGTGAACATCAGCGACCTTGCTAAATGGTGCAGTATTGATTTCAGTTATGGTTTTTCAGGTGAAACGACATCTAATCCTTTATATTATGCTCACAATCTTTATCTAAACGGCTCTAAAATCACAAATTTAACAATTCCAAGCACAGTGACAGCGGTTAAGCAGTTAGCGTTCTACAATTGTACACCTTTGACTTCTGTAACAATTCCGAGTTCGGTAACTGAGATTGGTAATCAAGTTTTTATTGGTTGTACCGGATTGACTAATGTGAATTGGAATGCTGCCAGTTGTGCTGACTTATCTTCCTCAAGCGATGCGCCCTTCAATGGCCTAACCAATATCAAAACTTTCAGCTTCGGTAATACTGTAAAAAATATTCCAGCATATCTTTGTTACAATCTATCGGGATTAACGTCGGTGAGTATCCCCAGTTCGGTTACTTCGGTGGGTAATTCTGCTTTCATAGGTTGCTCGGGGTTAACAACAGTGAACTGGAACGCAGCCAACTGTGCTGACTTCTATTACTCAGCCACACCATTCAAGGGTATGAATAACATCAAAACGTTCAACTTTGGAAACACGGTAATAAGAATCCCTTCTTATCTGTGCTATAATTTATCGGGGCTAACTACAGTTAACATCCCCTCTTCGGTTACTACAATTGGTATGGATGCTTTCGTTAATTGTAGCAGCTTGAATAAAGTTGAGATCAGCAATCTTGCCAATTGGTGCAATATTGATTTTTCTTCTTCAGCCAGCAATCCCTTATATTTTGCCAAAAATCTCTATCTCAATGGCACTAAAGTCACTGCTCTCATCTTTCCTAATACAATGACAAAAATCAAAAATTACTCGTTCTATAATTGCGAGGGCTTGACTTCGATAATTCTTCCAAACTCTGTTACTACAATTGGCTACAGCGCTTTCAAAAATTGCTCTGGGTTGGCCTCTGTAATCGTCTCAGCTTCTGTGAACAATATTGAGAATGATGCTTTCAACGGATGCAGTAACCTCATGACGGCCGTGTCAAAAATTGCAAACCCGCAAAATGTCAATTATGGCAATTATATTTCAAACTTGTTTGGTGGCATTCCTGAGGCAAGCACGTTATATGTTCCAAAGGGAACTGTCGACAGCTATCAGCTTGAGCAGTATAATAACAACACTAATCCCTGGCTGGCGTTTGGGGAAGTTCATGAGCTTGTTGACGGCGATGTGGATCTTGACGGCATGGTGACCAGTGCCGATGTGACCGCAATCTACAATTGTATCCTCAATAACGACATCGAGCACCACGCAACTTGCGACATTAACGGCGACGGCAACATCACCGCAGCCGATATAACTGCCCTTTATAACATTATACTTAATTAATAATTGCTACATCTAGCGATATTAAGGAAAAAAAGAGAAAAAACCGTTGCTGGTCTATTCTGTGTTGATTGGCAATAAACTTTGTTTATCTTTGCAAGTCAAAAATACATCTTAATACTGATAACTATTATGAAACAAGGCAAGAAAATATGTGAGACGCTGAAAGCTATCCGCAGTGAGATAGCGAGCGCCAATGAGATAGACTACACCCCCATCAAGTGCACCCACAAGGGAGACTGCGCCGGCACCTGCCCAGCATGCGAGAGCGAGACGCGGTGGCTGGAGCGTCAGCTGCGTCTGCGCCATGCCCTGGGCAAGGCGGTGACCATCGCGGGAGTTAGCGTGGCATTGACAATGGCAGCAAGCGCTGCCACTCCATCGTCGCTTTCCCCCGACAAGAAGAAGACCAAACACCGCCAGCGCGCCATCAGTGAAGAGACAACCGATGGGTATATCCAACAAGTAAGGCAGGAACTCGTGACAAGCGACTCCACATCCAATGTCAGAGATGATAGAAGGGAAGCGCGTACAATGGGCATGGTGGCCCGCTTCATGCCTCACCCCGACTCAATCTACACCAAGGTAGAAGTTGAGGCATTTTATCCTGGCGGTGACGATGCTCTCGACGCTATCATTCGCGACCAGCTCTACATTCCCGACGAGATTCTCGAGCCCATCAAGGAAGTTGGTGGCACGGTAAAGGCGCGTTGCATTGTCAAAGCTCTTGTGGAGCGCGACGGCACAATCAGCGACGCCGTGATTGAGAAGACCACTACCGCAGCCATCTTCGATGAGGAGGCGCTTCGTGTAGTCAAGAATCTACCTCAGTTACACCCTGCCACAATAGAAGATGTGCCCGTTCGCTCCTGGAAGCTTATCCCAGTAGAGTTCGTCTACGACTTCTCGACTTCGAAATGAGAGGACAAGAAGACAAGAGGACAAGAAAAAATAAATCACATAAATATATAAAAAAGATGCTGTGCGGAATTTGCACAGCATCTTTTTATTTGGTCAGCAATGATTATTTCTTGATTTTTTTCTTGCTGCCTAGGATAACGTTGTAAACAGCTGTAATATCTACCGAGGTGATTTCACCGTCGCCACTTTGGTCACCGTTGACCATGCCTTCGGTGTCACCATTGAGGAGGTAGTTGTAGAGGATAGTGATATCCACTGAGTTAACATCACCGTCGCCGTTCACGTCGCCTGGAATAACTTGCTGTTCCTCACCAGTCATCACGATATAATCGCTCTTGGCAGGAGTAGTGTGGGTGTTGTTCTCGGTAGGCATTGAAAGGATAGCCAACTTGCCAGCCGAAACGAACAGGTTACCAGCGTAGTCATAGTTGATTTGAGTAACCAGATTGCCCACACCGTGCTTGTATTCATACTTGTAGGTGAGCGTAGGAACGCCATCGCTGCCATATTGAATCTCAAAGAACTTGAGAGTTCCGTCGGGTTGGTTAACAACAAGCTCGGTACCGTCGGCGCTGATAGCACCTGCGCAGTATTGAGTACCAGTGAGATGCTCGTGGATTGGGTTTTCGACGTCACCACTGTTGTAAACAATTTGTCCCTCGGGGTTCACATAGATGATAGAAGGAACGCCTGAGTTGTTCTGACCAGCGCTGCGGTTCTGAACTACCCAAATGCCACCTTCCTGGCTCTCGCCAACCACTGCTGCATGAGTGCTGATGAGCTTAGCGCCAATGCCCCACAAGCGTGTTGGTGCTGCGGTCCAGTTCTCCATGATTGTGCCATCTTCGTTACCAATGTTGTATTGAGAGATGTCGTTGTTAGCATCCTCAAGGTGGCAATACATGTGAGTGTTGGCACCTGTGCCTGTAACGAATACCGAAGGAGTGGAAGTACACATCATCTGACCAGCGTCGTTGGTGATAGTACCATCACTAGCGTGAGAGCCAATGAAGAATGGCTCAAGGTCGCCGCTCAATGTCTCGGGATTGAGTTTGAACACACCCGAGCGAGCACCGTCGGCCCAGTTGGCAAGGTAAACAGTACCATTCTGGTCGATATCCAAGCGGAATGGGTTGCCAAGGGTGTACTCACCGCTGATTGGGCCACCAATCTGCTGCCATTCAGGAGTGTAGGCATAGATAGCATTGCTGGTGTTGCTTGAGCCGATGCGGTTAACGAGGTAGAAGCGTCCGAAGTAAGGACTCTCGGGATTGTCGTCAACAGCATTACCAATGCGGTTGAAGCTGAATTGGTCGGGATCGTTAAGCTTGTTGATGCGTGCGATTGGGTCGCCCACGAGAGTGATCTCCCAATGCATCTTGATGCAACCTTGCTGACCTTCGGGAACAGATGGAAGATCGGCTACAGGAATGGTAATTTGGTTGGCACCAACCACAACGTTAGAGAGTGGGAATGTAGCAAGAACCTCGTCGGTGTCGACATCACGGAAGGTGATGTAACCCTCATTGGCATTGTCGTTAGCCTTGAAAGTGAAGGTGTAGTTGTCGCCCTCAAGGTTGTAGTTCAAGTCGTAGGCGTAGATACCCTTAACCACTGGCTGCTCAACGCCATCGGTAGCAAATTTCACGATGTTAGCATCACTTCCAGCAAGATAAGCGTGGATGTCCTCACCTATCACCTTTGCGCCAGTCCATGCGAAGTCGGCGGTGTTGGCAGTGATAGCCTTAGCTGTGTTGAGATTGGTGTTAACGGTATACACGTATTTAGCATTTGCCAAGCCATCGTTAATGTCATAAATCTTTATGCCCTTCACGTCGTTCTTGGTTCCGTAAGGAGCAACCAAGAGCTTGTGACCTGCATACTTGAAGATTTGCATGCCGTTGCCAAGCAGCTCCTCGTCGGCATTGAACACGTTGCACTCGGGAACGCCACCGTCGGTAGTAACTGGGAACTCATAGAGTTTGCCACACTTCGAGCCGCCAATGATGAAAGCATGGTCGTTGAATGGCGATACTGCCACCTTGATGGTACCATAGTTATCAACGTTATAGTTGCCAAAGTTGCCCTCAGTAGCCAATGGGTCACCAAGTTCTACCAGAGTGATAGTGTTATTGGCGTTGGCACGGCTGGTGCTAACTAAATTACCTTCAGAAATCACGAAGAATGCTGGACGCACGCCACGGGTATTGGTGCTATTAGTAGCAATAGGAACGCAAACTACAGCCTCCTTGATAGGACCGCTCACTGCGAGACCTAATCCGGCGTCGGCCCTGTAGAAGTTAGAAGAGTACTGGCTCGTGAACCACTCAGTAGGTGCTGCGTCAAAGTCATTCCAGTAGTAAGCATACATTGTTCCGCGTGTGTAGCCATCGGTGTAGTCGTTGTTGAAGCTGGTGCGCACTGCGCTCACACCCACAAGCTTGCGGTCAGCACTCAGAGCGATTGAACCAATCTGGTTGTAGAAGTTAGGCTCGCTCATGCTGAAGATGCCCTCAGTGCTGAGCTCCTTAACCACCTGCTTGGTGTTGTTGTCAACAAGGTAGAGGTGGGCAAGTTGTCCCTCGTGTGAGAGAACGATGGTCGAGTCGCCATACTGCAATGCCTGAGCCACATTGCCCACGATGCCCTCATAGGTAGTTCCCTCGTCCTGAGCAAACACTATCTCACCAGGAAGCTTCAGGTAAGCAGGCTGTACTGGGTCGGGATAGTTCTCATAAACTTCCTCCTCGGGAACGTAGTTCTCATTCTCAAGTTTGATAAACGAGTAGCAAGTGTTGTTGGCAGTAACTGTAGCTGCAATGGGCTCATCAAGCAGTTTGTAGCCCTCGGCAGTAGCCTCCACGGTGTAGTTGCCTGGTTCGAGGTTGAAGAAGGCGAAGAAACCATTCCACTCGTTGTCGACGGTATAGGTCGCAACCTCGGTGCCGTTCTTCTTGAGGACAACTTGTGCGCCATTGAGTGGCAGCCACTGGTCGTCGGTGCCGTAGGCATACTTGTAGAGGTTCTCAACAATCTTCTCGTGCATGTCCTTCACGGTACCGGCAATCTCGCCCTTGCCGTTGAGGTTGAAGCCCCAGTAGGTGGCAACACCGCGAGCCTCGCGGATACCCTCAAGACGGTCGTAGTCGAAGTTCAGGGCACGGTGACGTGCGGGCTGATAGGTGTGGAAGAATCCCTCGAGCAAGTAACCTGGAACACCATGCTTGAGCACGCCCAGGTAGCCGCTGTACTGCTTGCCATTGAGACGTGTAGCGGTGCTGTAGCTGCCATAGAAGCTGATGTCGCCACGCACGTTCATGTTGGTTACGCTATAGTGGCTCTGTGGCTCAATCTCGCCCATGTGGTGGAATGGCCACACGGTGCGTGCCATGTCGTCACTGCCCTCCACACCAGGTCCGTTGTAGCCTGCATCACCTGTAGTGCCAGTGTCGTAGCCACGATACAGGAACAGTGGATAGTTGGTGCTGGTACCATCGGTTGAGGCGTTAGAGTGCGACGAAATGAACATATCGAAGTTACCCTCTTCTACCTCCTCGCAGATGTCGGCGAGGTTCTTGTTGTAGATGTGGTTGGGGTCGTAATCGCTGTTGGGAGTGGTGTAAGGCCAGGGGCCATTGGCCTCACGGCTCATAACGATGTTCTCGCTGTGCACGCCTACCGATTTCAAATAATCCTTAATCGCAAATGCGCGTGGCAGCGTGCCACGTCCTTCATAGAAACCAAGGGTGTCGGTATCCATCCATGTGGTACCCTCGGCATTGAGCTGGCCAGTGTGGGGATGGCCAACAGTGGGCATTGGGCGGTCGTTGGCGCCATAGCTGCCATGACCAGGGTTCAAATAAATGCGGAACTCATCGGTTGTCTTTGCCTGTAGTGAGAAACCAGCTACCGCGGCTGCTGCCAGTAAAAGTATAAATTTCTTCATAACGTGGTTCCTCCTTATTTAGTAAAGTTAATAATATAAGCCTCGCCTGTGGGAGTAGAGAACGCAATCTTGCCATCGGCTGGCAGCGGATACATGGCAATCACGTCGTTGCCAGTGAGCACCTGCTTGTCGCCGCTGAGGTCAAGAACGACAACCTCGCTCGATGTGAACACCTCGCCGTTGTCCTTGCAGTCCATAGCCACTACCATGTCATTGCCCATCCATTTGGGAGCGCGGTAGTTGCCAAGGCTAATCAGGCCACTGCCGTCAAGGTTGCACACATAGGCACCATTGCCACTGCAGCAAAAGAGCACCTTGCTGGCATCGGGCGACATTGAAGCCCAGATGTAGCGGTAGCCGCTACCCTTGGGAGCGAGCATCCGCGTCTTGCCATTCTCGGTGATGTACATGTAATAGTCGCGTGTCGAGAGCACTGGTGCGTTCACCTGTGCCTTGCCATTGTCAAGAGCTTTTTTCGACATTTTGCCCTTGTTGACGGCCACTGCAGTGTTTCCGTCAATTGCCACGCCTTGCAGGTCACGGGTGGGTTTCACGAGCTGTTGCTCGGCACCGGTCAGCAGATTTTTGGTCTTCACGGCCTTCATCTGCAAGTGCTTCTTGTTGGTCGACCTCTCACGATAGACCACTGTCGTGCCATCGGCCGAGATCTGCGCGTCGTGGCCTGCTCCCTGCGCCCGGGTAACCACCTGAGTGGCGCCAGTTGCCAAGTCCACTTTAGTGAGACCGCAGTTGTAGTCGGTAGTCACCAGGATGTAGTCACCCTGAGGGCTGATGGCTGCAACTTTATTGGCGACATTCTCGGGAACGTTCACCTTGTCGATTGAGGTAACATTCACGAGTTGCGCCATCCCACTAAAAGACACGCACAATGCTAAAGCAAATAAAACTTTTCTCATAAATGCTTAGTTTTTTAGTTAGACAAAAAGTTAATTATAGTAATGAATTTATCTTTTACTCTGTCAATTATTATAAATCTCAAATTAATTGCCCCAAAATTATTAAAAAATATTGAAACTTCCAAAAAAACTTTTCAACATCCCAATCTTTATATTACAAATTGTAACTACTTCCAAACAAAAACACTGCCCTGCCCTCGCGGGGGGCAGAACAGTGCTCAACATCTCATCACTTGTTTTCACGCACTGTTATGGGCACGTGGTAAGAGAATTGGAGCAAATTCTGTCGAGAAGCATCCAACCAGTGTATCGGCCATCATCGGTCACCACTTTTACCCACTTGCCACGCACTGCAAGCGGGTGGAGAAGAATCTGGTCGCTGTGAACCACTTTCACTAGCGGGGCCCTAGTCGAGGGCTTAGTCCTAAGGAAATTCTCCTGCTCGCCAGCCACTCCAAACGCCACTATCGAATTGTGAATCCAATAGCCTGTTTTTGAGCCATGGAGCTTGATTTCTTGATTCTCCTCGGCCTCATAGATGCTTTCCTCTATCCTCCACCAGCCATTTTTAACCTTGCCCAACAGCACCTCATAGGAACCCTTGTCGGTGGGCAGAGTCATAGCCACTCGGGCATTGGCTCGGGGGGCGGTGCGTATGTTAGTCACAGGGCCTTTAGAATCAACAACGTAGGCAGGCACAGCGTTTTGTGCGACTGCCACCACTGGCAGCAAGAGTGCCGCAACAAGCAATAAAAATATTTTTTTCATAATTGATTTGTTTTAAATGGTTTTTATAAGTTTGACAAATATAATATTTTAGGCTGACAACTCAAAAAATCCAAAGAGTTTTTAAGCAAAAATCAAGAAAAAATGTATTATTAGATAAATTAGGCTGCGTATAGGAAATGTTCAAATAAATTTGGCATTTCACTCGACTTACACTAATTTTGCAACTTAAAGAAAACATTAACCATCGTTTTTAACCTAAAATGCTATGACACAATCGACACGTTTCTGTGCTTTAATGTTGCTTGCAGCGACGATTGGCCTTGCAGCGCAGGCAGCTTCTTACACCTACACAGTCCCTAAGCATGAGTTCCGCTCGGCATGGGTGGCAACCGTGTGGTGCCTTGACTGGCCCGAGACTCAAGCCTATGGAGCCAACGCCGAAGCAAAGCAAAAGGCTCAGCTCAACCGCATGCTCGACTCGCTCAAAAACAACAACTTCAACGCCATCAACTTCCAGGTGCGCTCGATGTGCGACGCCATGTATGAGTCGAGCTACGAGCCTTGGTCAAGCTACTTGACTGGAACTCGCGGACAGGTGCCCACGTGGGATCCACTCGCCTATGCCGTCGAGGCCTGCCACCAGCGCGGCATGGAATGCCATGCATGGATTAATCCCTACCGCTACAGCAGCAACGGCATTGACCAATGGGATGCAGCAGGCTGCCCTCAAGACTTGGCACTGCGACAGAGCGGACTGCTGCTGAGCGCTGGCAACTATGTGGTCCTTGACCCGGCACGCGACGAGACGGTGGAGCGCATTGTGAACGTGTGCCAGGAAATTATCACAAAATATGACGTAGACGGAATTCTCTACGACGACTATTTCTACCCTGACGGCATCAGCGCCGACAGCAATGCCGGCGACTACCAAGAATGGCTCGACAGCAACGTGGACATGACCTTTGGCGACTGGCGACGTGCCAACGTTAACCGCATGGTGCGAGCCGTCTACAACATGATACAGGAAACCAGGCCCGACATTCGCTTCGGAATCTCGCCTGCTGGCGTGGCGGGAACGTCGGCCCCCAACTATGGCCTGCCCCATTGCCCGGCTGGCAGCGACTGGCAGTACAACACCATCTACAGCGACCCGTTGGCGTGGCTCAATGAGAAGACTATCGACTACATCTCGCCTCAAGTGTACTGGAAAATTGGTGCTACTGCCGACTACAGCAAAATAGTGCCCTGGTGGAACCAGGTGTGTGACTATTTCGACCGTCAGCTATTCGTTTCCAACTCTATCTCAGGAATGACTAACACGAGCACCGAGCTTCAGCACGAGGAATATGCCAACGAGGTGCAGCTCAACCGCGACTACAGCTTCGACGGCGCTCCAGGCGCTATCTTCTACAGCTGCAAATATCTGTATCGCACCGGCAACCACGAGGAGCTTGCCACCTACCTCAAGCGCAAGGTGTTCACTCGTCCCGCTCTGCCACCAGCAATGCCGTGGAAACCAGGCAACAATCCTGGCGTAGTGACCAATCTCAATAGCCAGGACCATGTGCTGTCGTGGAACGGATTTGACAACTACAAGTACTCCATCTATGCTGTACCCAACAGTGTTGAGCCCGAGCAGTTTGCCAAGGAAGCTGAGATGCTTCTCGACGTGAGCTACACTTCCAGCTACACCATCCCCGAGGGCGCACGCTACGGCTATTACTATGCCGTGTGCCCCGTTGACCGCACTGACAACGAATTTGAGCCGGCATTCCTCATCCCACCTGCCGACCAGCAGCTTGATGCCCCTGTGCTACTCTCGCCCGATAACGGCGCACTTGTGCCCGACCCATTCACTATGAGCTGGGAAGCAGTGCCCAACGCACAAGGCTACATGATTGAGCTGGCTACCAATGAGGACTTCAGCGATGTGCGTCGCCAAACCACCACCTCGACCAGCATCTCGTCGAGTGCTTTTGGTGAGTTCCTGCCACGCAACTACTATTGGCGCGTGCGCTCTTGTGCCGAGGGCTATAGCGACGGTGTGAGCGAGACTCGCATGTGCTCGCCACAAGTGTTCACCATCATCTATCCCGAGAACAATCAAGACAACATCCATCCGTCGTTCACCGCACAATGGCTCACCGGAGGCTCTAGTGCCGAGGCAACTCTTGAGATTGCCAGCGACGACGAGTTCAATAACATTGTCTTTACAGGCACCTCATCGACTGGCGAACTTGCCATTCCAAAATACACTCTCGTGCCTGGCACCTATTATTACATGCGCGTGCACATGATTGACAACGGCAACTATCGCGTTACCGGCACCGTGACATTCAAAACGGCCTATCTCGAGGCGACTCCGCCAACGTTTGCTGTTCCAACGGCTGGAGGCACACTCTATAGCGACCAGTATGTCACTGTCGACCGTCAAGAGGCGGCTGTGAGCTACACCATCGAAATTTCAACCAGTGCCACCACTTGGGGGCGCACCCGCTTTGTGGAGACCGTGCGAGACTTCGCCTACCACACAACTTTGCCAGCAGGAGAGATTAAGGTCAACAACAAGCTCTTGGAGGAAGGCAAAACCTACTATGCCCGTGCTCGCGCTAGCTACAACACCGAGAATGGAGCTGCCAACACACCCTACGGCGACGTGATTTCTTTCGTCTACAACAGCGGCACTGCGCCTGTGGTGATTCCTGGCGACGTAAACGGCGACGGCAGCATCACTGCTGCCGACGTTACCGCCCTCTATGACTACCTGCTCAACAACGACACCACCAATGTTGTAAACGGCGATCAAACTGGCGACGGCATCATCACTGCTGCCGACGTCACTGCAGTCTACACCATTCTGCTTGAGTAAAAAGAGGACAAGAGGACAAAAAAATCAGCCTGGAATCATTGAGTTCCAGGCTGATTTCTATTACCTAATAATCGCCCTCCTGTTTTTACAGCTCCAGGTCGATGTTGAAGAGCTCATGCCAGGGAAGTCCCTGCTCGTTGAGCACTTGGAGGAATGGGTCGGGGTCAAATTCCTCAACGTTGTGCACGCCAGGCTTGCACCACAGCCCCTTGAGGAACATCATGGCGCCAGTCATTGCGGGAACACCAGTGGTGTAGCTCACCGCCTGCATGCCAGTTTCCTCAAACGCGGCATGATGGTCGCAGTTGTTGTAGATGTAGTAGGTCAAGGGCTTGCCGTCCTTTCCAATTCCGCTGATGCGACAACCGATACTGGTCTGTCCGGTGTAGTTCTCGCCCAAGTCTTGAGGGTTGGGCAACACCGCCTTGAGGAACTGCAGTGGCACGATTTCCATTCCCTGATACATCACGGGATCGATGCGCGCCATGCCTATGTCCTGAATCACGCGCAGGTGGGTGAGGTATTCCTCGCCAAAGGTCATCCAGAACCTCGCGCGCTTGATTGTGGGGTAGTTGATTACCAGCGACTCCAACTCCTCGTGATACATGAGATAGCTCTCACGTGGGCCAATCTCGGGATAAGTGAGTGGCTTGTGAATCTCAAGAGCGCCAGTCTGCACCCATTTTCCGTCTTCCCAGTAGCGTCCCTTCTGGGTTATCTCGCGGATGTTGATTTCGGGATTGAAGTTAGTGGCAAACGCCTTGCCATGGTTGCCCGCATTGCAGTCCACAATGTCAAGGTAGTGAATCTCCTTAAAATGATGCTTTGCGGCACGAGCTGTGTAAACACCACTCACTCCGGGGTCGAAACCACAACCCAAGATAGCTGTGAGGCCAGCCTTCTCAAAGCGCTCACGGTAGGCCCATTGCCAGCTATACTCGAAGTGGGCTTCGTCGCGTGGCTCATAGTTGGCAGTGTCGAGGTAGTTCACACCGCACTCCAAGCATGCGTCCATGATAGTAAGGTCCTGATAAGGCAGCGCCACGTTGATAACCAACTTGGGTTGATGACGCTTGAACAAAGCCACCAGCTGCTCCACGCTGTCGGCGTCGACCTCGTCGGTGGTGATGTTTGGTGCGCCAATAGCTTTAGCCACGGCATCGCATTTCGCCTTGTGTCGCGAAGCGATAACTATCTCGTTAAACACGTCGGGATTTTTAGCGCACTTGTGTGCCACCACGGTTCCCACACCGCCACAGCCAATGATGATTACTTTGTTCATAGTTATTTATAGTTATCAGTTTTTCAGTAGTCAGTTCTCAGTTCTAGAGATTCTAGATTGCCTAACCTCTCACTCTCCACTCTCACTCTCACTTTTTCCTCTCAATGATGTAGTGGAAAATGGCTTTTAACGCACGTGTGGTGTCGTTGTCGCCATACTCGTCGAGAAGGCTCTCGGCCTGATTGCATAGCTCACGCATTTTCAGCGATGCATACTCTATGCCACCGCAGTCTTTTGCCCATTCCACCAGCTGCTCGATGTCGCTTGTGGTGTAGTCTCCCTTCCTGAGCAGCTGCATCATTTCGTTGCGGCGGAGCGAGTGACGCTGCGAGAGAGCATAAATAAGTGGCAGAGTCACCTTTCCTTCACGCAGATCGTTGCCCGTGGGCTTGCCAACCACTGGGTCGTGGAAATAGTCGAAAGTGTCGTCCTTGATTTGGAAGCACAATCCTAGCAGTCGAGCATACTCCTTGATGTTAGTGAGTTGTTCTGGCTGTGCCCCTGCGGCTATGCCTCCCACTTCAACACAGCTAGTGAACAGCGATGCAGTCTTTTTACCTATAATGTTGAAATAAGTCTCCTCACTTATAGTGTGATGGCGGGCCGTGTCAAACTGGTCAATCTCTCCCAATGAGAGGTCGGCTCCCAGTGTTGCGAGCACCTTCAGTATGCTGCTGTTTCCTGTATTGACCGCACACACCAGAGCCCGGCTCACAAAAAAGTCGCCCACCAGCACAGCCACATGATTGTCCCACACCCCATTAATGGTGTCGACACCACGGCGTTGCTTGCTCTGGTCAATGACATCGTCATGGATTAGCGATGCGTTGTGGAGCATCTCGATAGCCGCTCCTGCAGTGATTACTTGATGATTAATTCCACCAAAAAGTCTGCCGCTGAGCAACACCATGATGGGTCTCAACTGCTTTCCTTTGGTTTTGAGATAATTCGACACGATAGTGTTCATCAACGGGTTATCGCTACGCAATGTGTCGTAGATGATGCGGTTGAGCTCGTTGAGTTCAGTGTCGATCGATTGCTTTATGTCGGTTAACTTCATCATTTTTCAATGTGCAAAAATAGCAATAATTATTATCCTTTACCCCATTTTAAGGAGAAATAATTCTAAAAAGTCATAAAATGACAAAAAACTAGACCTATTCCCTGCCTACTAACCATAAGCAACTATTCAAAATTTGTGTTTTTGTCTTTTTTTTGGCAAAAAAACAATCTATATCAAAGATTTTGTCTAACTTTGACGAATTATGGACTTTACTTCAATTGAGTTTTATACTATAGCATTTTGCGTGGCGATGGTGCTGGTGGGATTTTTCTTGAAACAGAAAAGAATCAACCCGGCATCGTCAACCATCAATTCGCTTGAACTAGAAAAATTAGATGACGAACCTTCGACCGAATCCGATTCTGCGAGCCTAATAAAACTTAAGGCCAATGACGACGGCACCGTGACACTAGAGCGAACAGGATTCCAATTAGTTGACGGAGAAACGATTAATCTCATCACTACACTTGTTGATGACAAACTCACAATAGAGGAAAAAAAGGGCAAAGTGTCGGCTTTAGGAGGCAAAGAAGGTCAATATTCGGGTCACGTGACTCTAAACTGTTTTCCGGTCCAGTCCAAGGTCTACATTCGCTACGACAGCAGCGTTACCGGTCAGTGGTGCAAGTTCTCTTTCAAGAACACTCCACGCAACAAAGCAGAACACGAATTGCGGTATTAGCATCCCCTAAAAACAACTATTACTTGATGTAATACAATTAAATAGCAGTTTTAACGTTATTATTAAATAAAGAAACAACACATTAAAACTATGATAAAAAAATTATTCTTGGCTTTGCTGCTTACGCTGCCATTGATGGCCAGCGCACAACTAGGAGCCGGACAATGGAAAATTCATCCTTATTTCGTTGGTTCAAGTGCGACTAACTGCATTGATGCAGGCGATCGTGTTTATTATCTTTCTAGCGGAAGCCTTTACTGCTACAACAAGGAAGCTGGAACCAATCAGGTGCTTGATGCCAACAATGTGCTCAACGGCACTAAAATCAGTCAGATTTATTACAACTACGACAAGCAATATCTTGTAGTTGCCTATAATGACTGCAACATCGACGTCATCTATAATAATGGCGAGATGGTCAACGTTCCAGCCATCAAGGAAGTGGTATTGCACAGGGCCAAAGTTATCAATGATGTCACATTCACCGACAGCAAGATTTATGTCGCCACCTCGTTTGGCTACATAGTGCTCAACAACGAGACTTTTGATGTAAAAGAAACTCGCGACTACAATGTAAGTGTCACTTCGGTTGCTGAAGTGGGTGGATACAAAGTGATGAGCTTGAATAACTTTTTCTACTATTGTAACGCAAATCAACAAATAGAAGCAGCCTGGCGCCACAAAACAGTGGCTAATGCCAAGGGCCCAGGACGCATCCTACCCATTAATGATAACAAGTTCTTCCTCTCTTGCAGCAACTCGTTTCAGATTGTGGAAATTGGCCATGGCACCGACAGCTTGGGCGTTGATACCCTCAATTTCACACCCCAGCAAGTAGTAGGCACTAAACCTGTAACGGTACAGCCCTACCCTGCTGGTTTTGTAGCAAGTTTTGGGGCCAGCAATTACTACTATACCATCGTGCCTGATGGTAGCACATTTACCAAAGTCTCGGGCAACAAACTGATGTCGAGCCAAGAAGAAGGCAACTGGTGGACACTTGGCGCCGATGGTCTCACCCATTTGGTGGCCGGTGTAGCAAATGAGAAAGTGCTTCCAAATGGTGTGAGCATCAGCGCCAATGCCTATTGGAGCACCTACGACCCCATGCAACAGCGAGTACTCTTGTGCCGAACTACCGACAATACAATTTTAGTGAATGCTAATGTTGGTGCCAAGACTGAGATTAACTCCTATGACGGCTCCTCTTGGAAAAACATAACACCTGTTGGTGCTCCTAACAATGAAGCCAACTCGTGGATAGTGCCTTCGCCCAATGAGCCTAACACTTACTTCTACTGCTGTCGCAACACTAGTGGAATATGCAAGGTTAAGAATGATACTGTGGTGGCAAGATACACTACTGCCAACAGCCCTTATGCTAATCGTTGCGGAGCTTTGCGATTTGATTCAAAAGGCAACCTTTGGGTGGCTCAGTCGCGAAGTACTGCTAAAGTTGACGCTTTTGTGGTAACTCCCCAAACACAATTGCTTACTACAGTAACACCATCCGATTTTATAATTAATAACATGGATGACGCTTGCTATAGTGCAGGTTTCAAGCGCATTACTTTCGGTATTGGAGCTGGCGACACCAAGGTGTTCTCGGCTGGCGACTGGGGTGCCGATTTGGTGTTCTGGAACAACAACGACGACTTGAGTCTCAAGCAGTATAAGACATTCAGTTCTTTGACCGATCAGGACAATAAAAGCTATACAGCATACTACTGGATGTGCATCAGGCCCGACAACGACAGCATCCTATGGATTGGCTCTGAAACTGGCGTTATTTCCCTTGACCCACGAGAAGCATTCAACGATGATTTCCGCGTCAATCGCATTAGATTCACTAAGAACGAAGGCAACGATGATACGGGAGTGCTTCTCAATGGTACTCATGTCACATGGATTGACGTTGACGCCAATAACAACAAATGGATTTCTACTAACACCGAAGGAGTTTATTTCGTGAGCCCCGATGGTTCTGAGATTTACAAGCACTTCGTTTCCAGCAACAGCCCCTTGCCATGCGATCAAGTTTACAGTGTGAGCTGCAACCGTGCCACCAACTCGGTCATCATGGTCACACCTAATGGCGTGGTGGAATACTTCCCTGGCACAACTCCAGCCGAGAATGACTATAGCAACGTCTATGCTTATCCCAACCCCATCGAGCCCGACTTTACGGGAATGATAACCATACAGGGATTGATGGCAAACTCCAATGTTGTGATTACCGACATCGACGGTAACATCGTCAAGACCATGGTTTCAGATGGTGGAATCGCGCTGTGGGATGCTTGCGATGACAATGGGGTGAGAATAAAAACTGGAGTCTACAAAGTTTATGCGTCGCAAGGTGAAACAACCACCGATGGCGAGCCACTCTTAAAACTTGCAATCATGAAATAAAGGATTATCTATATCAACTCTGAAAAAGGGCTTTGGGTTTTGCCAACTCAAAGCCTTTTTTCTGTATGGGTACTAAAAGCTGTGATTATTCCTTACAAAGAGCAACCACAACAATCACCCTTCTTCGGCTAAATAATGTATAATTAAAACACAATTTTAAGACTACATTTTGCGTTAATAAAATATATCAAAGTATAAAATTATGATTCGCAAATATTTTATCAGTTTATTACTATCGTTAGTGACCTTAATCGCAAGCGCTCAAATTAGTGTTGGGCAATGGAAAATACATCCTTACTTTGTAGGCGACATTATCACAAACTGCGTTGACACAAAAGATAAAGTTTACTACCTGTCGGGCGGAAGCCTCTTCTGCTACGACAAGACAGCCGACACCAACACCGCACTCAATGCCATGGGTGAGATTAACGATATAGGAGTGAATCAAATTTACTATAGTATCGAAAAAGACCAACTTTATGTCGTGTATAAAGACTGCAACCTTGATATTATCAAATCAAACGGTGCTATCCACAATATCAGTGCTATTAAAGATGTAGTACTTAACATGTCACAGGCAAAGGTCGTAAACGATATTACCTTCAGCGACGGCAAAGCCTATGTTGCAACGTCTTTTGGTTTTATCGTCATTGACGAAGAGTCTTTAACTGTAACCGAGGTGAGAAACTTTGGCATTAATGTCACTTCGGTTGCGATAGTAGGCAACCACCGAATTTTGTCTTCCAGCAACAAGTTCTATTATTGTAATACCAACGAGCAAGTAGAGGCGTTGTGGAGATACAAGAATGTGAGCAACTCAAAGGGCGATGGAACAATGATTCCCATCAACGATAATAAGTTCTTCTTATTTAATTCACTCAAGCTTTATCAAGTAACCATTAACGAATCCAGCGATGGCACTCTACAGTTCTCCCACGTGTCGACCGAAGGTGAAATCCCATCAATGGTGCAGCGCTGTGCCACTGGTTTTGTAGCTAGTCACTATTACTATACAACCAACGACAGCTATGGAAACAAAATTAAGCACTACAGAGACTACTACTACACCTTTGACGAAAATGGCAACAACCCTACCCTTCACAATGGAGAAGGCATTTACTCCTCACAACTAGCAGGAAACTGGTGGACCATGAGCCAAAACGGACTCACAAACTTCATTAATGAAAACATAGGAAAGACGGTGATGGTTCCTAACGGCATCTCTATTAAAGACCGTGCCTACTGGAGCACCTACGATTCCTCATTGCAACGCGTGCTGTTGTGCCGCACCGCCGAGAACCGTGTTCTTGAAAATTGGGAATCTACCACCAACACCGAGATAAACTCCTGGGATGGGGCACAATGGCACAACATCACTCCACCTAACATTGGCGATTTTGGAGGCAACTACTGGATTGTAGTGTCACCCAATGAACCCAACACCTATTTCTACTGTTCACGCAAAAATGGTGGCATTGCCAAGGTCCAGAACGACAGCATTGTAGCCAGATATAATCCGAGCAACAGCAACTCTCTTGTGAGTGTGAGGGCTACGTCTCTAGCATTCGACTCTAAAGGTAATTTGTGGGCGGCACAGCCTTATGCCGGATTTAAAGCTTCAACGCCCGATCCCTCACCCGATGCCGTTGTCATTACTGCCGAGAAACAAGCCCTCAATGAGGTAACCCCCAATAGTTTTATTGTTAATGATATGGGGAAATTACTTAAGGATCCAGAAGACGGTTACAAGCGAATGGCCTTTGGCATAGGCGCAGGAGACACAAAGGTGTACTCGACTGGTAGTTATAATGCCCCTCTCATAATTTGGAACAACAATGAGGACCTGAGCTTGAATCAATATCGAACTTTTGAGTCGTTCCTCGACCATGATAACAAGTACTATTCCACCTACGGATGGGTTTATATCAAGGCCGACAACAATGGCATTATTTGGATTGGCACCGTGAGCGGAGTAATCTCCTTCGACCCACGTGAAGCATTTAATCCCGATTTCCGCATCAACCGCAACAAGGTAACTATCGATGAGGGTGCTCCAGTCAGCGAGATTCTACTCGAAGGCACACAAGTGAACTGCATTGACTGCGATGCTCAAAACCGTAAGTGGATTGCTACCAACACAGCAGGCCTTTATCTCGTTAGTGCCGACGGCTCCGAAATCATCAAGCATTTCAACAAGAGCAATAGCGTCCTGCCTACCGACCAAATCTATAGTGTGTGCTGCAACCGCGCCACCAACTCGGTGCTAGTCGTAACACCTAGCGGAGTGTTAGAGTATTTCTATGACGCAACAACCTCGGCAAGCGACTACAGCAACGTATATGCCTATCCTAATCCAGTGCAGAGCAATTTCACAGGATATGTAACCATCAACGGATTGATGGACAACTCTAATGTTGTAATCACCGATGCTGCCGGTGCAGTAGTGGCATCCACTACATCAACTGGAGGCACTGCCCTGTGGGATGCTTGCGACAGCAATAAAGTGCCTGTAAAAACTGGCATGTACAAGGTCTATGCCGCACAAGGCACTACACCAAGCACCAGTGGCAAGCCAGTTACTAAAATTGCGGTAATCAAGTAATAAGCCCTACTAAAACGAACAACGAACCAATGAAACATATCATCACTCTTGTAATAGCAGTTGTCACTTTTTGTGCTCATGCTCAAAGCGACTATGGACAATGGATTTTGCATCCCATGTTTGCTGGTGAGAACATCAATAACTGTATCGACACCGGCGACGATGTGTATTATCTCGCTAGCGGTAACCTGTACCGATATGACAAAGACACTCAAGAGAATGAGCACCTAAACCGTGCCAACTATATGAGCGACTCGGGCGTGAAGAGCATATATTACAACCAAGACAAGAACTATATCCTGGTTGTGTATCAAAACTCTAACATCGATGTGATTGATGTGAGAAGTGGCGATGTGAGCAACATCAGCGACATCAAGAATGCCGAGATCACTTCATCACGTGCAATCAACGATGTGACATTTGCCACCAACAATCGGGTGATTGTTGCTACCGACTTTGGATTTGTTATTCTTAATGACAACAAGCTCGAGGTGCAATCTTCGTTCATTTCCGACAAAGCTATGGCAAGTGCCATGATTTTGGGAAACAACTTAATTGTGAACCAAAACGGCAACTTCTATTATGCGCCAGCAAGCAAGCACATCCAGCAGATGAGCGACTTCAACATGAAGCAAGTGGGCCTTGTGGGGCCTATGCTGCCAATCTCTAGCAACCGTTTCTTTGTCCTCGACAAGCAACAGCTGTGCCTTGTGACTGCCAGCGAGAGCGACGGTAATATCACCTTCAGCAGTTCGCGTGTGGCCTCAGGTAAACCCATCGCCATTCACAAGATGCACAACGGCAACTATCTCGTTAGCTTCAAGGACACCGACTATCATTACACCACTGACCCTAATGGCGAGAATGCCGAGCGACACGAGGGTGAAGGCATTTATTCATCGCTCGAAGCCAGCAACGTGATGTGGGTTCTCGACAGCGAGGGGCTCAAGCGAATGGAAGGCACAACTGTCACCAGCAACGTGAAACCTAACGCCATCTCAATCTCGACGATTCCATTTTGGATGACCTACGACACCCTCAACGACCGTCTCTACCTCACCAGCACTAGTGACAATGCTGTTCTCAGCGACCTGCTTGACCGTGATGTGGAATTCGTTCTCGCCAACAAGACGCAGTTCAACACCTACGACGGCAATTTCTGGGAGGACGTGACTCCCGAAAATATGCCAGAGCCCGACACCGAAGGTAGTTACTGCCCTGGATGGTTTGTTCTTTCGCCCAACGAGAGCAACACCTATTTCTTCAGCACCCGCAAGAAGGGCATCATGAAGGTCACCGATGGCAAAATCGTGGCAAACCACAACGGCGAGGCCTGTGGATTCATCGCTAAAACGCGTATGCCAGCGCTGCAATTCGACTCGCAGGGCAACCTGTGGATTGTGCAGCCGCAGGACAACGACCACCCCGTGCGCGCCCTCACTCCTGCCAAGCAAGCTAAGACACAACTCACATCGCAAGACTTCATCTACAATAACAGCCAGCACATCAGCAACCTTTGCCACAACAGCTTCAAGCGTGCACAGTTTGCCATTGGAGCAGGCGACACTAAAGTCTTTGCATGTGGACACTATCAGAAGCCTATCGTGATTTGGAACAACAAAGGCGACCTGTCGGTCGACCATAGCATATCTTTTGCTTCAGGAACACTTCCCGACCAGGACGGCAAGAACATGGCATGGTATGACATTCGTTGCCTCACTGCCGACAACAACGGTCTCGTGTGGATGGGAACAACAACAGGTATGATTGCTTTCGACCCCAGAAAAGCTTTTGATGCCGACTTCTATGTCACTCACATCAAGGTGCCACGCAACGACGGCACCAACCTTGCCGACTACCTGCTCGACGGCCAGACAATCAACTGCATCGCTGTGGATGGTGCCAACCGCAAGTGGATAGGCACCAACGAGTCGGGCCTTTTCCTTGTGAGTGCCGACGGTCAACAGGTTTTGAAGAACTTCAACGCAAGCAACAGCGTGATTGGCACCAACCAAATCTATCAAGTGTGCTGTGACCCAACCAGTAACGCTGTCTTTGTCACTACCCCACTCGGAGTAGCCGAGTACAAGAGTGACGCAACACCAGGACAGGCCAACTACAGCAACATGTACGCTTATCCTAATCCGGTGCGCCCCGACTATGGAGGCCCCATCAACATCACCGGACTCATGGACGACTCGCTCGTGAAGATTTGTGATCCATCGGGCAACGTGGTTCGTTCGCTCAAGTCGACAGGTGGTATGGTAACCTGGGACGGATACAACTACAACGGCGACCCCGTGCCAACAGGCGTTTACACAATCCTAGCATCACCCGCCAGCGGTTCAGGCGGTGGCACCACCAAAGTCCTTATCGTGAGATAACTATTGAATGCATAATGCATAATGGGGCTGCGCGCGCTTGACTCAGTTGGGCCGCGCTGCGCGCTAAGATGTCGCTGTGCATGGAATCACTGGAATCAGTTTGCTTTGAGGCTGGATGGGCGCTGCGCTTAAAATTGAATGAAAATTTGATTTAAAATTGCATAGACGCGGGATTGTTTTGCCACTCCTGGCAGAGTGGAAATTGGATCGGCACCGATCGGTGTCGAAAAGCTGGCTTTCGCAGGAATTTTGGAACATGGAATCACTGGAATCAGTGGAATCACCTGGTTCACACCTGACTCACCTGACTCACCTGACTCACCTGGTTCACTGACTCACCTGACTCAGTTTTTTCAAACAACAAGAACAACTTGATAACAAACAAAACAACTTTCTGGTTTTCATGGTGGTGATAATTAATTATGGTACGTGTGCGCGCAAAGGTAATGGATGGTGGGGTGGCGAGACAACATTAAAAAACGGCAAATTGGATGAATTTTACGAATTTTATTTGAATAGAAAGACAGAAGGGGGCAAAAAACAAAAAAGTGCCGTGATTGTATTCATTAATCACGGCACTTAAAATGAGAAGTTGTTATTTATTGGTTGTCTAAATCATTAGAGACCCCATTGATATTTGTTTCATCAATCGGTGTGAGAATGACGCCTATACTAGCATAAGAATTAATACTATAAGTGACAATACCAGTTTCTAGATTCCAGCAACCATCGATCATCTCTAAAGGGTCCTCCGGATCAAAAAAGCGCCAATCACCTTCTTCGAGCATAGTAACGCTAGTACCATCAATTTTTAATAATGCATCCACAAAGAAGTCGTAATAATCGTATTGAGGATATAATCCATAACAATAAAAACCTCCCAGCACATCGTTAATGGTGTAGAGCCCCTGACTTGCATCGTTTTCCTCAATCACAAGAGGCGAATTGTAGAAATGTCTTAGTGAATTAATGTCATGCCATGACTCACCCCAGTAGATTGTGTTGAAGTGTCCAGGATTATTGACCCACACATTTCGAATCTTAGTGACTTTTAGCCCGTCTGAAGTTGTGACCGAGTAGGTCACAGTATAATAGCCTGGCTTGCTTGTATCAACAGTATTTGTGACAACCACATTACTTGTAATATCCTCGCCATCCATTTCGGCACTATATCCTGGTTCCTCAAAAGAATTCCCCACGCTTATCAGCATTGTCTTTTCTCCCTCAAGAGTAAGTACGGGACGACTTAACCCACTATCACCATCAAGTAGAATGTTAAAGACAATAGTGATATCGGCAGTTGTCACTTCTCCATCGCCATTAACGTCGCCATAAAGCAAATATGAGCTATCATCATTGAGAAGATAATCATACAATACTGTAGCGTCAGTTGATGTCACTTCACCATCTTGGTTAGTATCGCCCGTTTTGAGTTCAACAATATTCGAAAAATATTTCCAAGGACTAAATTCCTTATATTCACTTAATGTGCCTTGAGGGACATATAAAGTGCACGTCGACATATCAACTCTATTAAAAGCAGTTTTAGAACAATTTATTAATGCTGGGTACAAGACTCTTGAATAAATTGATGTCAATCCAATACATTCTACAAATGCATCATTTGAAATATTCGTCACTAAGTTTGGAATGTCAAGTGAGGTAAGGTTTAAGCAATAAGCAAACGCCTCTTTGCCAATAGTCCTTACTGAGCTAGGGATAATCGTAGAAGAACATCCTGTGATTAAAGTATTAGTCTCTGTTTCAATGATTGCGTTGCAGTTGTTGCGAGAATCATATCTCTCATTTCCCTCATCAACAGTTATTGAGTTCAAGGCCTCGCATCCAGCAAATGCATTCCCAACAATCAAATTTACTGACGCTGGCAAGTGAATAGAAGTAATGGAACTACAAAAAGAAAAAGCATTGTCACCAATAAGCACAAGTGAGTTGGGCAGACTTACAGAAGATAGATTGATACAAGCATAAAAAGTATCAGCAGCAATTGCTGTTACTGCATAGGTTTGCCCATTGTGGATTACTGATTCGGGAATTAATATGTCGCCATTATAAGTAGAGAAATTGTATTCATTCACATTTAATGTTACGCTCACGGTAGTATCATCCTCGTTGATATTGTAGGCGATGCCATCGACTATAAAGTCATAGGCATGAACAGGGAATGTTATGACTGCAACAAGCACTACTAGTAGCAAAAGTTTTATATTATTCGCCCTGAAAATTAGTGTGTGGAGTGTAGTTTTCATATGTCTTTTTGTTTTAGTGGTTATTCTTATTTGTGGATAATAATTTGTCGGTTGGTGAAGTTGCTTGCAGCGTCAATAATCTTTAGCAGGTCTTGCCACTGCGAGAGTGGATAATAAGCCTTGAAGTAGCTCTTGGAGGCTTGCAAGTGCAGTGTGTTGCCCTCGACCTTAGCGCTAGCAGTGAACTCACCCGCGTCATTCTTTACTGACTGTTGCAGCTTGGCAAGGCTTTCTTGCGAGACGGTGTAGCCACTTGGAATCTCAACGTTGATGTCCCAAAGCAGCTGATTGGCTGAATTACGGTAAACGTCGCAATCACGCTCTCGGTCGTGCCCCTCGACTGATAATTGAGAGCCCAATAGCTTGCCCACACTCAGCACCATGTTGTCGCCTGCTTTTTTCACAAGACCGTCGAGGGTGTACTGTGAGCGATAAGAGAAATCGGGGTTTTGTGGGTCGAGTCCAGTCTGCAACACCTCAAAGCCTTTGAACTCAAGCGGCTTCATGTCATGATATAGGTCAACTTCATCTCGATATATCTCGTTTTGCTCTTCTTTGTCTTTCTCAAATTTATCCTCAATGCCTTTACGATCTTTCTTTGATAAAGCTTCGAGATAGGTCTTCTCGCGCTTGAGCAGCCTGTCGTAATCGTCCATCATTAGTTTGTTGCTTATCAGAACCGACGTGATGAGCTCCTTTTGTGTGCCAGTGAGAGTCTCGGTGCGGTCGATGTCGACAGTAGTGCCTTGAATTGATGCATTGAGCTTCACCATGTCGCGGTTTTGGCTGTAGTCACTTATAGGCAGTGTTTCTAAGTAGTAATCGGTTTTTTCGTTATCGAGCCTATTGATGAAAGCCGCTTCACGTCCTTGCAGGTTAGCTGGTAGGATGCCTGGCGTTTGGCACTTATAAACAGGTGCTGCAAAATAAGCGCCAGCAGGCGTCTTGATGAGCCACGAAGTGTTTTGGTTGTTAATCAGTTGGTCAATAGGTTCATTATCGGTGTCGGTTGTGATGATTAACGTGCTTGGTATCTCACTCATGTTAAACATTTTTCTTAATGCTGCAACGAACTCATAGGATGTGAATTTTTCATTATCCTTGTCAAAGCCAGCAGCATAATAGACAAACGTGTTGTAGAGCCTGCGTGCGGCAGCTTCTTTGTCGGGGTCTTTCTTAGCGATGTCGATGTCCTTTTTCATGAAGCCAAACGCCTTGTGGAACCGGCTATTCCTGGCATTTTTGATTTCATACAACATGAGCGTGAAATCGTCGATAAGGATGTTGCGATAGTCGGGGTTAGCTTGAAGTCCGCGGTCCTCGTTCTTCACACTCTTAATGCCTCCGCCAGTGACGCTCTTGTCGTAGGCATAGAGCAGAATCATGGGAGACTGACTCGCTTTATTGTACCATAGCGAAGGAGCCACGCTTAGAATGTTGTGCATCTCGGTCTCAAGAATTGTGTGCTTGTCTTTATCGGTCGAAACCTTGAAGTCGGGTGCACCATTTAAGGTGCGGTATTGCACAGTGATTTTCTTGTCAACAACACATCTTACTCTATAATGCAGAATGGGGTATTCATCTTTCATGATGAACGTGAAAGGCTTCATGTTGCGGTCGTGTACAATTTCTTCATCAAAGAAAAAGATATCCATAACATCACCCACCTCGAGTCCTGGTACAGCGAGCTTGTGGCTCACCTCGCTGTCGTAGCTGCCCTCGCGAGTTACCATGTAGTCGCTAGTATTGACATTGACAATCTTTCCATTAGGTTTTATGATCCTAACACCAAGAACTTTCATCTCACTTTCTTGTTGTCCAAAAATGGTGTAGCTCTTCTTGAAAGTAGAGTAGTCGAACTCAGAGAACTTCTTGATGGCGGCATCATCGTTGAGCTTGATGAGCATGCGTGTGAGCTCATGTCGCCCCAGTTTCTTTGCTCCACTAAAGCCCATGAGTCCAGTCATCTTAATATAGGACTTGCGAGTAAGTTCCACATCAGTGCGCGAAGCTAGAATCACAGCCGAATAGTTTTTAACGTACTCGTCGGGGCAATAATAATTGGAGAACTCAACCGAAGGTGTGCTCCACACTTGCTGTTTCAGTTGCTCGGCAAACTCGGCATACTTTTTTTCATCATTAGCTTGTGCTGCGAATAAAAGCAGCAAAGCAAGCATCAGGGTCAGTAATCGTTTCATATTATTTATTTTATTGGTTTTAAAACTAATTGCTCGTGGCATGCTTCGTTCCACTTGCGCACATTGTTGTTCCAAGCGATGATTTGGTTGCGTTGAAGCTGGGTGCCAGTTATATCAATTGATTTCACAAATACTACCTTATTGCCTGTGAGAGCAAAAGAGCAGCTTAATGTTGCGACGCTAGTATTAATGCTTAGAGGACTTGGCAGTTTCTCGACTCGATACCCATCAGGGATGGTAAAGCACACCTCGTTGACACGCCTGCACTTGACTGGGAAGACATAGTTGTGCTCACGTTTAGTGGTGTCGATGATGGCTTGAGTCATGTTGTCGGGGTCAAGTTCAATATATATTTCATCATCAAGCCTTGATAATGAGTTTTCATCAACAATCTCGCCCTGCAGGCTTGCCCATTCTTTATCGCAAGCTGTGTCGAGCCAGTGTGCGTTGTTGACCTTCATGCTGTGTGAATTATCGTTTAAGGCAAGTGCAGTAAAAGAACTGCGTTCACGTTTTTCCTCCTCGTTATAAGCAGTGAGAAGCAATTCTTTCATGTCGCCTTTGAGCCAGCGCTGGGCAGTGCCTTGCAGTGCATCGCCCACAATCGCCAGGTCGACATGAAGGCTGTCGCAACTAGATTCCAATGGAAGTGTGGGCAAAGTAACATGTTTATAGCTTGCACCGTTTTCGATTAGGGCTTCAACGCCTTGAATGTTGCCGGGAATGTAGCCAACGGGAATGTAATTGCTGGTAGCATCAAGATAATAGGTGTGCCCATCGATGTGGGCAGCGCAAATCACATGGTTCATTGATGCCAACGAAGGAATCTCACTGATGTGGCAGCTCACTTTGTCGGTTCCCAAAAATACTAGTCGTGCGTCGATGCCCTGTTCCACAAGCAATGTCTTGAGAAGTAATGCAAGTCCCTTGCAGTCGCCATATCGTTTTCGGATGACTTCGGCGGGGGTGTCGGGCTGATGTTTTCCTATTCCTGCCTCAAAAGCGACATATCGGATGTTGCTCTGCACCCAGGCATAGGTGTTTTTCATTTTATCAATCTTATTGTCGGCCTCGGGCATATCAAGTAGAATGGACTTCAGAGATGGTATAGTGGTGTCGACTTGCGACAGATTATGGCTCCACTGGTAGAGTTCATCCACACTGGCATAGGCTCCATCAATCATAATGATGGGATAGATTTTGGAAGGGTTGGGCATATCGTCCTCAACTTTAACTGCAGGCAGGCTTATTATGGTGTAGGTGAAAATGCGCTTGTTGCCTTCATGGGTTTCTTCAACCTGTATGTTGGGTGTGAAATTTTTGTTGATTAGTTTAAACTGCTGTAGTTCATCAGGAATGATAATTTTCACAGTTTTGTGCCTAATGAAGAATTCATCGGCAAGGAAAATGCGAGAGAAGTAATGAATGTCGGTGAAATCGCGTTCGAACTTAGCTTCGCACCGTTGATGCTTGGCATCTAAAAGCACATCATAAAAACACGCTTTAGAGTCATCGTAGAACACGTTGTCGGGAGTGATTGACTTGTGCTCTGGATTGTTGCTTCGACTGCAAGATGATTTCACGAACTTGATGTTGTCGCCATAGAATATTGAGGGCTGTATCTTGCACTTGAACTGTTTCAAGAGCTCATAATTGAGCGTAATCTTGTTATTCACGATAATCTCGCCTTTACGAACCTTGAATTCATAAACATCTCGACAATCATCGATTACTACTTCGTCGATTGTTTTTGCGAATAATGTTGGATGACAACATAGCATTATTGTCAACAATAAATATACCAAATACCTGTTTTTGTTAGCTCTCATGGATGTTTTATTTTGTTTTAATCTCTGTCGCAAAATTAGAAAATCAAAATGTTAAACACAAGAAAATGCTCCACATTCGCACTTCATTTCACTTTGCGAAAAAGACTGAAATTCAATCATATAGAAAAATAAAAGTTCATTCGGGGTTAATTAGGGTAACGAAATGTTAAAAATGCGAGGTTTTAGAACTCTTACACTGCTGCAAATATACAGCGACAAAATGTATTATACAAGAAAATTGCCCGTGCCTTTACTTTTCAGAAATCAATGATTATCAGCTTAATGCAATGGTTCAAAATGTGCCTTTTTAGATTCCTCGGATTTTAGGCGGTTAATAGTATAAAAAAAGACGTGGGAATCTGCACTCTAGCTTACCCCGTCTTCAGGCCTTCGCATTGCCCTCTACCGAATAAGCAACGCAGCTAGCCCACGCCAGTGTGAATATAGATATGCCTATAGAGGCATAGAATTCACCTAACGTGAACGTTCACATTGTTGCCGTTTCTTCGGTATAAATCAAAGTTGCGAAGTTTGAAGACAGAAGATAACGCCGTTAGTAAACGTCCTTTATCAAAATGTATTTGACCTGTTGCCCTCTCTTGGGCAGAGTTAGGTCGTTTGCAAATTTACTTCTTATTTTTTAAAATTCAAAATAATTGTATTGTTTTTGACAATAAATAATGTGAGATAGTGATTTTGGCTCGACATGTTAAGGGCGTGATGTTTTCTTGCGCTTTAGTGTCATGAAGGTGAAGGGATAGGGGTTGCGGTCGTCGGTAGGGTGTGATTCTTGCTCGGTGATGGCCCAGGAGCGCATGTCGATGCGGGGGAAGTAGGCGTCAACATCCTTGAACTTGTGGTCGATGACTGTGAGGTGGATGGTGCCGACCAAGGGGAATGTGGCGTTATAAATCTGCTCACCACCAATGATGAACACCTCACCGGGCATAGAGGCAGCCGCTAGCGCCTCCTTGACGCTGTGAGCCACGGTCACGCCATCGGGAGCATAGTCGCGATTACGGGTGATGACAATGTTCTGTCGTCCTGGCAGTGCCCCTTTGGGGAACGATTCAAAGGTTTTGCGCCCCATGATGATGGAGTGCCCCATGGTGGTTTCCTTGAAATGACGCATGTCGGCAGGCATGTGGCACAGGAGCTGGCCCTGCTTGCCAATGGCTCCGTTACGGTCGATTGCTACGATAGCTGAGATCATATTCGTTTATCGTTGTTCGTTTATCGTTTATGGAAGGTTGTGGTGAGAGTTGTTGTTCTACAATCGGGAAAATGGTTTGTTCGTTTATCGTTTTTGCTCTACAACTTGTAATCTTCTTTCTTCGATAAACCATAAACGATAAACCATAAACGGCGTGTAGCGCGTTACACTGAGACAACGCCCTTGATGAGGGGCCAGGGGTCGTAGCCCTCGAGGGTGAAGTCGTCGTAGTCGTAGTCGAAAATGCTCTTGACGTCGGGGTTTAGGATCATGCGTGGTAATGGGCGTGGCTCGCGGCTGAGCTGCTCGTGCACCTGATCCATGTGGTTGAGGTAGATGTGTGCGTCGCCGAAGGTGTGGACAAACTCTCCCGGCTCAAGCCCCGTGACGTGGGCTATCATCATGCACAGCAAGGCATAGCTGGCGATGTTGAAGGGCACGCCCAGGAAGAGGTCGGCGCTGCGCTGATAGAGCTGCAGACTCAACTTGCCGTCGGCAACATAGAACTGGAACAGCGAGTGGCAAGGTGGCAGCTTCATCGTGGGCACGTCGGCAACATTCCAAGCGCTCACCATGATGCGGCGCGAGTCGGGGGTGTTCTTGATTTGGTCTATCACCTGCGAAATCTGGTCGATGTGCCCGCCGTTGTAGTCGGGCCAAGAGCGCCACTGGTGGCCGTAGACGGGCCCCAAGTCACCGTTCTCGTCGGCCCATTCGTTCCATATGCGCACGCCATGCTCTTGCAGATACTTAACGTTGGTATCGCCCTTGAGGAACCACAGGAGTTCGTAGATGATAGACTTGAGATGCACCTTCTTGGTGGTGAGCAGCGGGAACCCCTTGCTCAAGTCGCAGCGAAGCTGGTAGCCGAAGATGCTCTTAGTGCCCGTGCCGGTGCGGTCGTGCTTGATGGTGCCATTGTCGAGCACATGCTGCAGCAAGTCAAGATATTGTTTCATTTATTTCGTTTATCGTTTATGGTTTATCGTTTATGGAGGCCCAGGGATCCCTGCCACACGCGTAGGCTAATTGTGCATTATGAATTATGCATTAATTAGAAAGTGCACATGCCGTCCCACTCGAGGAGGTCGCCGCGCACATATCCTACCTTGCCGTTGACTCTCACTTTGTACCAGCCATTCACTTTTCCGAGGCAGTTATAGCAGTCGGGGACATATCCCATTGGTGCTGGGTCGATAATCTGTGTGATTACTGGAGCGTTGGTCGAAGGGCTCTTGCGAACGTTGAGGTTTCCAGTGTGCGACTGGTCATAGAACACAACGCCCTGTCCATTGGCTGCGCTGAAAGTAACAACATGGTTTCCTTTCTTGGGCACAGTGTAACGGTCTTGAACATCAACGGTGTAGGTGGTTTTGTTGGTTCTAACATAGCGACCAACCACATTGCCGCGACTGTCAACCACCATCTTCATGCTCTGAGCGTTCATCATGCTGAAACCCATGAGCAGTAATGCTAATAATAAAAATTTCTTCATTTTTTTATAGTTTTTATGGTTCTTCGTTTTTTAATTGGTACTTAAAATCATTCTTAAAACTGATTACTGAAAACTCACAACTCCTATCAATGTGCGTCGAGCCAGTTGCTGGCCGAGCCATGACTAGCTGTGAGGCGCACCTTGCCGTGATAGGCGTTCTCCATTTCGCTGACCACTATATCGGTCACTTTCTCGAGTTCGCTCGGGATAACGTCGAAGTTCAACTCGTCATGCACCTGGAGTATCATCTTGGAACGTATGCCCTCTTCCTCAAAGCGGCGATAGATGGCAATCATGGCAATCTTTATCACATCGGCAGCAGTGCCCTGAATTGGGGCGTTCACTGCGTTGCGCTCGCTGAAGCTGCGCACCACGGCGTTACGCGAGTTGATGTCGGGCAACATGCGGCGGCGACCAAAGAGGGTGGTTACATAGCCTTGCTCACGTGCTTGAGCAACACTCTTCTCGATGTATTCTTTCACTTTGGGGAAGGTCTCGAAGTAGCCGTCAATAAGCATCTTGGCCTCGCTGCGTGGGATATTCAATCGCTGACTCAGTCCAAATGCCGAGATGCCATAGAGGATGCCAAAGTTGGCGGTCTTAGCCTTTCGGCGCTGGTCGCCAGTGACCTTGTCGAGCGATTCGTGGTAAATCTTGGCTGCTGTGATGGCATGGATGTCCTCATCCTTGGCAAAGGCGTCGAGCATAGTGGTGTCGTTGCTCAGGTCGGCTACGAGTCGCAGTTCTATCTGCGAATAGTCGGCACTGAAGAACACGTTGCCGTCGGCGGGGATGAAGGCTCGGCGAATTTCCTTTCCATCGTCGCTGCGCACTGGGATGTTTTGCAAGTTGGGATTAGTCGACGACAGGCGGCCGGTAGCAGTCACCGTTTGGTTGTAGGTGGTGTGGATGCGGCCAGTGCGTGGGTTCACGAGCGCGGGCAATGCATTGACATAGGTCGAGAGCAACTTGCGCAAACCGCGTAGTTCCAAAATCTTGTCCACCAACGGATGACGGTCACGCACTTTCATGAGCACCTCCTCGGTGGTGGAATATTGTCCTGTCTTGGTCTTCTTGGCCTTAGCGTCGATTTTGAGGTGTCCAAAAAGCACCTCGCCCACCTGTGCAGGCGATGCCGTGTTGAATTCCATACCAGCCAACTCGTGGCACTCACGGTCGAGAGTCTCAACTTGTTCTGTTAGTTTGACAGAATACTCGGCAAGGGCTTTCTTGTCGATGCGCGCACCAGCAATCTCCATGGCCGCCAGCACTCGTGCCAGCGGCATCTCGATGGTCGTGAGCAGGTGAGTCATGCCATTCTCCTCCAAGCGATGCTCAAGCTCTGGTTTGAGCGTGAGAGCCAGGTCGGCCATCTCACACGCCCAGTTGCCAAGCTTTTCGGGCTTGACTTGCGTCAACGTTTTTTGCTTCTTGCCTTTGGCACCGAGAAGACTCTCCAACGTTATTGCCTTGTAGTTAAGTAGTTCTTGGGCAATAAGCGCCGTGCCATGGCTGCGCTCGGGCTGCAACAGATAGTGAGCAACGCCAGTGTCGAAATATTCGCCGCGGTAATTGACTCCCAGGTTGTTGAGAATCACAATATCGCGCTTAATGTCGTTGCTCACTAGCTGCACCTTGCCATCAAAGAGCGGGGTAATGGCACCCATCATCCATCCCATGTCGTCGAGAGGGAAATAAGTGGCTTTATAGCGCTCACTGCTCACCGCCACTCCCACAAGACGAGCACGCATCGCCTCCTCGCCGTCGGCCACGAGGCACAAGCCCACAGGCTTACCGTCGGCATTAAGCTTCTCGACGATTTGAGCAGCCTCGGCATCATCGCCCACAATGTTGTAATTGTGATCGTGCGAGTCAATGTTGTCCATTTCCTCTACCACAGGCGTCAGCTGTGCAATGTCTTTGGTGTCGAGTGCATCAAAGAGCGAAGGCTGGCCAGGATTCTTCTTGGGATGATTCACGATTTCGAGCTCGGCCCTTGACACATTTTTCAAAGCCTCGGCAGGTGCTGGAGCGTTTTTCACTCCCACATTGGCCTCGCCATGCTCGATGATGCGCACGGCAAGAGTGCGGAACTCCAGTTCCTTAAACACCTTGGCAAGAGTGTGCATGTTGGCAGGCTTGCGGCGCAATTTCTCCTCGTCCCACTTTACTGGCACATCGGTCTTGATAGTGGCGAGGAACTTAGAGAACTTGATTTTGTCGACATTCTCGGTAACCTTGCGCTGAAGGGCGCCTTTGAGCTTGTCGGTATTGGCAAGCAAATTCTCAACCGAGCCAAACTCGTGAATAAGCTTCTTGGCTGTCACTTCACCCACACCTGGGCATCCAGGAATATTGTCCACACTGTCGCCCATGAGCGCCAGCAGGTCAATAACCTGCAACGGACTCGTGAAACCATATTTCGCTTTTATCTCCTCTACACCCTGAATCTCCACTTCGCTGCCCTTGCGACCTGGGTGGTAGATTTTCACCTTTTCGGTGACAAGCTGCCCAAAGTCTTTGTCGGGGGTCATCATGTAGGTTTCAAAGCCGTGTTCTTGCGACATGTGGGCAAGAGTGCCTATCACATCATCGGCCTCAAAGCCTGGGACCTCAATGACGGGGATATTGTAGGCCTCGATAATGCGCTTGATATAGGGCACAGCGAGTTTGATATCCTCGGGGGTCTCATCACGGTTGGCCTTGTATTCCTCGTAAGCCTCATGGCGGAACGTGCCACCAGGAGGGTCGAAGCACACAGCGATGTGGGTAGGCTGCTCCTTCTTGAGCACATCCTGCAACGTGTTGACAAATCCGAAGATTGCCGACGTGTTAAGTCCGCCCGACGTGAATCGCGGGTTGCGCATCAGCGCATAGTAAGCGCGAAAAATGAGCGCATAGGCATCGAGAAGAAAAAGCTTCATACTTAATTCCTAGTTAAGAGTTAGACAACTTAAAGGGCGCTTCGCTTAAAATTATTTGAAAATTTATTTTAAAATAACAACTCGATTTGTATTATCTTTTTAAATATACTTTCTTTATTTCTCCAGTTGTTAAGTTTTGCTCAAACCATTCAGAATAAAGAGAGTCATTTCCAAAGTTTATTATCATGCCATATGGTTGCTTCGTTAGTTTCATATAATTCCATAATTGCTGCTTATGTTCTAGAGTAACATATTTAACAGCTTTCAGTTCAATAATTATATTTCCATTTACAACCAAATCTAAACGGTAATTTTGGTCAAGCTGAACGCCTTTCCAAAAAATAGGCAAGAACACTTGTTTTTCTACTTTAAATCCATCTAATTCAAGGAGATATTTGAGTGCAGCCTCATATGCCGATTCAAGTAACCCTGATTTATATTCACGATGAATCTCCATGGACCGACCTGTAATCTCTTTAAAAAATAGATATTTAGTATTCAGTTCTTCAAGAGTCATAATTTTTTATTCCAATTTTCATTTAATTTTAAGCGCGTAGCGCGCCCCTCGAGCGTCTAATCGTTGTGAATTAAAATACTTTCTTGTCCTCGCCAGTGAACGACTGGAACAGGGCGTTGGCAAGGCTTGAGGCACCAATGCGGAAGTAGCGGTTGTCGAGCCATTTCTCGCCAAGAACCTCCTTAACGATGGTGTAGTACTTCACAGCGTCCTCGGTGGTGCGAATGCCACCGGCGGCCTTGAATCCAACCATCTCGCCGTGCTTCTCATAATACTCCTTGATGCACTGGCACATCACGTAGGCAGCCTCGAGCGAAGCGCCTGGATAAATCTTGCCAGTAGAAGTCTTGATGAAGTCGGCACCCGAGTACATCGCCAGGATTGACGCCTTCTTGATGTTGGCGGCAGTCTCGAGGCATCCAGTCTCAAGAATCACCTTGAGCATGCGGCCATGACAAGCGTGCTTAATCTCGCTAATCTCGTCACACAATTCCTCATAGGCCTCGTCGAGGAAGTAGCCCATGTTGATTACGATGTCCACCTCGTCGGCACCATCGGCAACAGCGAGAGCGGTCTCGGCAATCTTGGTCTCAAGATGAGCCTGCGAAGCTGGGAAGCTTGCGCTGCACACCACTACGTCAACGTCGCTAACCTCAAGGTTGGCGCGCACCACTTGAGCGAAGTTGCTGTAAACGCAAATTCCAGCCACGTTCTTGCGGTCGGGATAGTTGCGCCAGTATTCGTTCACCTTTTGGGTAAACGCTGCCACACTGCGCTCGCTGTCGGTAGTGCTCAATGTGGTAAGGTCCACAGTGTTGAGCAGGAACTCCTGCACCTCGGGGGTGTTGTTCTCGGCGGCATGCTCCTCAATGATTTTTGCCACTTCGGCTTTCACCTTAGCGTCGTCTTCAATCACATTGCTGCCCTTGATGGCAGCTAAATACTTGTTCTGATTAACTTGTTCAGCCATAATTTATTTTAATTATTTGTTTTAAGTTGTCAGCTTTTCGTTTATTAAAATTTTAGCACAAGGTGCTTTAATTTCGCCCACAGGGCGCAAGAACGCTACATCTATTTTAATTTGTCGTTCTCTTTGTGACGGTTGGCGTCGCGTTCCGTCTTCTTGGCGAAGTTGCGCTCAAGTGCTGCGTCGAGGTCCACGCCAGTTTGGTTGGCGAGGCACATCACCACCCACAGCACATCGGCGAGTTCGTCGCCCAGGTCTTTGCCCTCGTCGCTTGGCTTGCTCGACTGCTCACCATAGCGACGCGCTATGATGCGTGCCACCTCGCCCACTTCTTCACTCAGAATCGCCATATTGGTCAACTCATTGAAGTAGCGCACTCCGTAGGTCTTTATCCACTTGTCAACGCGTTCCTGCGCCTCCTGTATAGTCATCAGTTCTCTATTTTGTAGGGACAAGGCGTGCCTTGTCCGCCAGTTGAGCTACTTCACCACCTTAGTTGTCGATGTGCTGCCGTCGCTGTAGGTGGTAACCTTGATGGCGACACCGTTAGGTTTGGCTATCTCCTGGCCGGCAAGGTTGTAATAGCGTTCGGCCACTACAGTCTTTCCTTGCTGCATGCTCTCGATGCCCGATTGCTCGAATACCTCAAGATAAACAATGTCCGATGAGTTGCGCACACCATCAACTGTGTAATGCACCTGTATGCCAATGCGCCAATCAAGCAGTGGGTTGTCTCCGTTATTGGTGCGGTAGAAGTAAACACGGCGCAGATAGAAGTCATTACCACTGAAACCATAAGGAATCTCGGTCATGTCCTCGTCGAAACCATTGGCTGCGCCATAGGTTGCTGCGTCAAAGGTGAACAGTTGGTCTTGGTCGGTATAGATGCTGTAGGTCACCTTGTCGGCATGCAGCTCATTTCCATCTACATCTTGAAGGTTGATGTTGAAGTCAAAGCGTGTGTAGCCACTCTCATCGCCGCAGTCAAAGAAGTCCAAAGCTTCGGGATTGGCAGGAACAGCGGCAACAGCATCTCCAAGGGGAGTAAAGGTTGTTCCCCACTCAATGGTTGCTATCGACTCGTCGTCGCTCCAAATTCCAGCGAGTCCGTGGGCCAATAGGTTGTCGGGATAAGCTGCCGAGGCATCACCTTCGGAACCCATTAAGGTAATAACGCCGCTTGCGGCATCAACAGCATAGGTCACAGCCTCAACACCCTCATCGGGCACAAACCAAACATAATAAAAATCATCACCAAGGTCAATCAAGGTGGACTCTCCCCATGCCAAAATCAGACCGTAGTTGTACTCTTCGTTGTAGGCCACATATTGACCTAGAGGCACTGTGATGGTGGTGCCGTCGTCGCTCAACTCACCTTGCACCCACACTCCGGTTCCCTCGCCGTAGGCAAGAGGATCTAGAAGATATACGGTCTTGCCGTCGTTGGCATAGGTGATTTTCATCTGTCCTGTTTGCTGGGTTGCGTCATATCCATAAAGGCTTGCGGTCATATACTCACCCGAACGGGTGTAGGACACAACGTTGCCCTCGGGTTGCTCGGTAATGATCTCCACACGGGACTTGCCTGCTAGCTTGCTCATCTTGTGGACAGTTTCGGCGCCTGCGAAAAATGCTATCAACGCCACAACACTAAGGAGTAATAATTTCTTCATAATAATCTAATACCGCAGCACTTTGGTTTAACATTGGAAAAGGTCTATAAAAGTTAATTTTGAACTAAAGTTGTCACATTTGATTTTCACTTATCCCAGTGCTGCAAATACAAGAAAAGAAAATCATCAATGACATTGCAAATATAAATATAAAAAATGAGAAAACCACTTCATCGGGAGTAATTCTTCAAAAAAGAATTTTTCGATGCGCGCATCACTCGAAATTTCATAAAACAGAGGCGATTCACGCATCACTCTAGCAGCAATCATTTGCTGGGCGGGGTGAACAACGTTTTCTTCTTATGGGCAAATTGGTTGTATGCACTATCAATCCGCAACAATTTTGGGTGCTCAATGCCAAGTCTTTTAAGTGTGTTGCGAAGGCTTGCTTCGTCGCTTAGCTCGTAAACCGAGTCGCACCTGGTGTCGATTGCTCCATAACTGTTGCCTTTACAGCTAAAATAAATTATGGAATCAGTAACTCCCACTTGTACAACATTGCTTATGGTTGTTGTTTCGTCTTTCTTACCCAGATGCCATATTGTGGTGTCGTCGACTGCATCCACCTGCCATGGCTCTATTAATGGCATCCTGTAATAATCCCATGCACCAGGATCAGAATAGAATCCCAAACGCAAATGATCGGTGGCTTTCTCTGCTGTAGCATTTATGGCATTCTTAGCCTTATTGCAACAAGCAAGCGTCAAAGCAATCATTATCAATATTAGTGTACGCTTTGCCATTGTCTTTATAAAAAACAAAGATAGTTGTGTCGATAATTGTTGTCAAGAAAAACCGTAGAAGTGGTCATTCCCGCAGCTTGGAGTCGATGATGATGGTCACGGGGCCATCGTTGATAAGCGACACCTGCATGTTGGCGCCGAAGACGCCGCGCTTCACCTCCTTATTCATCAGTTGCTCCACCTCTTTGCAGTAGAGTTCGTAGAGGGGCACAGCAAGTTCGTGGCCAGCCGCGTGAATGTAGCTTGGTCGGTTGCCCTTCTTGGTGCTCGCATTAAGAGTGAACTGACTCACTGCCAGCACCTCTCCTCCCGAATCAAGGATATTGCGGTTCATCACCCCGTTCTCGTCGTCCATCACTCGCAGGTTAACCGTCTTCATCGCCAGCCAGCGGGCATCGTCCTCGGTGTCGCCCTCTCTAACGCCCACCAGCACCATATATCCGTCCTTTATCGCGCTGTGCAACTCGCCGTCAATAGACACCGACGACTCTAGCACTCGTTGTATTACTATTCGCATAATGTTACGTTTGTTTTGTGAATTATTGCCTACAAATATACAAAAAAAACGTTTTTTTTGCCAAATGATTTGTCAATTAAAAAATTTGCACTACCTTTGCAACCGCTTTTCGAGCCCAGATGGCGGAATCGGTAGACGCGCTGGTCTCAAACACCAGTGGGGTAACACCCGTGCCGGTTCGACCCCGGCTCTGGGTACGCTTGAAAATGCCAATCGTTTGTTTTTCAAATGGTTGGCTTTTTTATTTGTCAAAAATTCCCCACTTTTGCCCCACTTACATGAAAAATTAGTGTTTTTTGCCGAATTTTGATGTCGAGGTTGTGGGTTGTAGCAAATAAGACGTTACCAGACATCTCCCCCCATCATTGAATGGAAATCACAAACCAAGCCACGTTTGAGGCCATCAATTTAATGGCACTAGTGGAAATTTAAAAAAATACTACTTTTCCTCATAACAACAAGCAATAATCCACAAATTTGTTCATCGATGCAAGAAAGTTTCATTTTTTTTAAAAAAAACGTGATTACCTTCTTGCAACCTTTTTGATTAGGAATTGAGAGAACACAAAACTCCAATTATTCACATTTTAAAATTCACAATTATGAGAACTAGAGTATTTTTCCTCGCATTAGTTGCAGTATTCGCGACATTCTCCGCTGTGGCAAGCACAAGCGATGTAGCAAGTTGGCCAGAAGAGCGTTGGCCTGGAAACGATGTAGCAAGTTGGCCCGTAGAACGCTGGCCTGGAACTGAAGTAGCAAGTTGGCCTGTAGAACGCTGGCCTGGAACCGAGGTAGCAAGTTGGCCTGTAGAACGCTGGCCTGGAACCGAAGTGGCAAGTTGGCCTGTAGAACGCTGGCCTGGAACCGAAGTGGCAAGTTGGCCTGTAGAACGCTGGCCTGGAACCGAAGTGGCAAGTTGGCCTGTAGTATAAATCCTTAGATTTATGCAATATATAATCGGCTGGTTTAGGAATAATCAGCCGGTTATATTAAATCATTTTATTCTGGACTGAAGTTAAAAAGATATAAACTTATAAAAATCACATCTTTATTTCTTTGTAACAAGTTAATAGCTTAATATTTTTGTACAAATCTAGTGTGACGAACTTATATATTTCTACAGAATTCTTTTAGATATGGAACAGAATGAACTATCAGTTATAATGCAGCTGGCACATAATGGTAATGCCGAGGCTCAGTCTCAATTGGGTAAAATTTATTTTAATGGAGAAGGAGTTCCATGCGACCGACAGAAGGCCGTGGAGTGGTGGACCAAGGCAGAGCAGCAAGACGATGGTGCTGCGCAAGTCTATCTCTCGATGTGCTATAAAGAGGGTATTGTAGTGCAGCGAGATCTTGATAAGGCGGCGACATTGCTGCGCAAGGCTGCCGAGAACGATGTGCTTGAGGCGCAAAACGAGTTGGGCATGTGTTATGCCTGTGGAACGGGTGTGGAGCAAGACTATGCTCAGGCTATTGAGTGGTGGACAAGAGCGGCCGACTTTGGTTTTGAACCCGCTCAATTCAACCTTGGAGTGTGCTATGAGCAGGGCAATGGCGTGCAGCAGGACCTTGAACAGGCTGTCGACTGGTTTAGAATCGCGGCTGAACAGGGACATGCCTTGGCACAATACCGTTTAGGGAACTACTATGAATACGGATATGGTGTGGAACAAGACTTTCAACAGGCGTTCGCTTGGTATAAACAAGCGGCCACGCAAGGTTTTGCCGATGCACAAAACTCGTTGGGATTATGTTTTGCCCATGGCCAAGGGGTAGGACAGGACATGGCACAGGCAATAGCTTGGTGGAGGCGTTCGGCTCAGCATGGATATCCTCAGGCCTATCACAATCTAGGAGTGTGCTATGAGCGGGGCGATGATGTGGAGCAAGACTTCCACTTGGCTGTACAATACTATAATAAAGCTGTTGAACTGGGATATCTTCAATCGCTATGCAACTTGGGAAACCTTTATTACAAAGGTCAAGGTGTGGAACAAAACTTTGAGAAAGCATGCGAGTTGTGGCAACGTGCCGTTGACAATGGGATTAAGGAGGCACAAAGAAATTTAGACCTGCTCAACAAGAAAAATGATGAACAACAGAAATACAACGATGTTATCAATGCCTATCTCAAGGCTGTGAATGATGGGGAGGACATGAATCCTTACACTTATAAAATGAAAATCATTCCCAATGACGACAGCAAAAAAGATGACTGATATAATAAATATATTGAAGCGATGTTTAATAACCGACTGAAATCATGCGATAGCCAAAAGGAGGTGAAAAAAATCCAGGCTTTGCTCCAGCATAACAAGATAGATTTTTTGCTTAGATCTGATAACGATGCGTGGAGTAGCGTTGTCATCAATCATCCTTATGTGTTCTATGTGAAAGAGGAGGATTATGAAAGGGCAAATGCCGCTATCGACAACATGGAGAAAGAGGAGCGCGAACGTGAACGCAAACCCACTCCCAAGAATGTGGTTAAGTGGCTCTTCCAGGGTTTGCTGTATATATTACTGAGTATTGTGCAGTTTATATGCCGATTAGATATCCGTTTCAAGATACTAGCCATTCTCGTGGTATTAAATTTTATAATAATTAAATGTTGCGATATAACTGGTTACCCAAAATAGTATGATCAAAATAATATATTAGTTAAACAGAATAGAAACAAAATTACAAACTTCTTGGATTGTTTATAATTCCATTTTTTTTTACACTGATTACCTTTGGTTTATTTGATTTATAAAGAATAAGAGAATTCATTAAAATCGTTAGTTATGGACAATAAGCTAATCAAAAGAACAGAACTCGATAAAGGTGGGGCTAACTTTGGCCAATTCTCTTCTCCAGGAGAGGGTTGCTCGGGTTGTGGAGAAAAAATCCTTATGGCTGTGGCGGGAGCAATTTTCTTCGCCTTTATTGGTAATATTCTATCTTGCTCAAGCGACACAGCAAGTTTAAAAGATTTGATACCTCAACCAGCTATTGAAAATTATATTCCCACTGTAAGGTGAGAATCAAGTAATGTTATATAGTTACTTCAAATTTTACTATTATGAAAACAAGACAACTCATCAATACAACATTTAGCTGCTTGATAGTAGCCCTTTGTTTAATGACTCCTTTCCAGGCTGGTGCTCGGTTTAGAATGTCAAGATTTAAGGCACGCGCTCCAAAGGTAAGAGTCGAACGCCGCATTCAGCGACTTCATGCTGAGAGATCTTTTAGGTGTTGTGAGTGGCAGCAGCGTATGGTCTTTGGGGCCGCAAGATCACTGAATTACCAGCAACAGCAAGACGAAAGGAGACATCGACGTCTCACCGATAAGCAGAAGAAGCAGTCGAGGGCTAATAGCCTGTCGACTCTTAGGTTGTCTTCTCATAAGAGAAAAATGAGAAAACATCTTAATAGCAAGGATTATAGCAAGGAAAAGAGCAAGTTAGAATCTATAACCAGTAAAAACCTTGTAAAAGATCTTAAAACGATTGTTGATGCTACTGCTAGTGGTGACAAATAATATGTGCTACTCATATTTTGTGAAGCAAACAGAAATCATTACCTTTGTCAAATCATAGAACCAACAATATTTAACCGCTATGCCCACATCTATGAGCCGATTTTGCAGGCTCAGTAATCAAGCTTCGAGGCAGTGATTGATGAATCATAGCGGAGGCTGCCATTTTAATGACGCCATATTTTGTTGTATATTGCTCGACAAGAATGAAAAAGACAATTTTGCTTGTAATTGCAGTCCTTCTTTCGCTTACATCCATTGCGCAAGAGAAGGAGAACATTGCTAAATTAAAAGAGTTGTTTTTACAAGGTAAACAGCTCTATGATTCGGGAGACTATAAGGATGCCCTGCCCATTTTTAATGAGGTGACACTAAGGGTGGAAAAAGACTTCGGCAAAGAACACCCAAGTTATGCGACTGCGCTTTATTATTTAGCCTCTTGTCACGTGGAATTAGGGAACAATGAAGAAGCTCTTAGGCTTACTACAGATTATTTGCCTATAAAAGAAAAACTTGTGGGTAAAGTTCATCCTGAATATTTGAACTTTCTAAATGAATTAGCTAGGAGTAATTCTGAATTGGGACACTATAAAAAAGCAGTAGAGTATAGTAAAGAAGCGTTAATCATAACTGAAAAACTCCATAGTAAGAAAAGCGCTGATTATACTATTGCACTTACCGATTTGGCATATTATTATGCCAAATTAGGTGATTATAATGAAGCTATAAAGTTGGAGGAAGAGTCGTTGACGATAAAAGAAGATTTGTTGGGTAAAGGAGATCCCGATTATGCCACTTCCTTAAACAACTTGTCAATGTATTATTCTAATCTGGGAGACTTCAGTAATGGGCTTAAGTTAAGTCAAGAAGCATTGGATTTAAGAGAAAATCTTTATGGGAAAGAAAGTATGGAATATGCCATAGCTCTTAATAGTGTTGCTTCTAACTATTTCGACTTAGGCGATTATGCTAAAGCCATTAAGCTGAGTACACAAGTCTTAGATATTATAGAAAGGAAGTTGGGCAAAGAGGATCCTTACTATGCGAGTGCGTTAAACAACTTGGCTTATTATTATTCTGACTTGGGGAATTATGGAGAATCAATAAGGCTGGGTACTGAGGCAATGCGGGTGTGGGAAAACAATTATGGGAAAGAGCATCCTGATTATGCCATGGCTTTAAGTAACATGGCATCTTATTATTCTAAAGATGGCAATATCACACAGGCTATCAAGCTTGGTGAAGAGGCGTTGAAGATAATGGAAAATACCTTAGGTAAGAATCACCCTAGCTATGCGTTCTCTCTTAATAATTTGGCATATTACTATTTTGCGAGCGACGACCACTGGCGCCAGGCTATAGAGCGAGGTAAAGAAGCATTGCAACTGTTGGAGAAGACTATAGGCAAGTATAATCCCAACTATGCCAATTCGCTTAATAACTATGCTGTTTATTGCTCTTTTGCCAATGATGATAAGGCGGCCATTGAGCTTGGCAAAGAGGCGATGAAGATAAGAGAAGAGCTCTTTGGAAAAGACCATACGGCCTATCTTCAATCGTGTAGAAACCTTGCTTATTGTTCTTCAAACTGTGACGACTCTATCGGAGTTAATACTTATATGTGCCAGTTCTTTGATATTGCACCAAGGGTGATAAAGAACAATTTTGAGTCTTTTACCGAAAAAGAGAGAGAAAATTTCTGGAGCGAGTTCAGCTCTGTCTTTATGGAAGAAATACATCGATATTCCTATTATTATCCACAATCACCCATAGTGGAAATGGGGTGTGATGCGTCGCTCATTGGCAAGGGTCTACTGCTGAGCACATCACAGGAGCTGAGAGCGCTTGTTGCTGAGAGTGGTGACAGCAAAGCTGCGGCTCTATTGGAAAATATCAATATGATTCGCCGAGTGCTTAGGAAGCAGTATGAGAAGCCAATAGCAGAGCGCACGATGAATACCGATTCGCTAGAGCGAGTTACTGCCAATATGGAGCGTCAGCTGCTAGAACGTTCAAAGGAATTTGGCGACTATACCCATAATATGGATATTAGGTGGAAGAATGTGCAAAGTGTATTGGGTGTCAAAGATGCAGCTGTGGAATTCGTCTCGATTCCATTGAGTAAAAGGCATATAGTTTATGCGGCTTATGTTGTCAGACCAGGTAAACTTCTTCCTGTTTTTATACCTTTGTGTTATGAGTATGAACTTATGGAAGCAGCCAAGAATGCTTATTCCACTCCAGAACTTAGCAAGCTAATTTGGGGCAATCTTGCCGATGAGCTTAAGGGTGTGAATAATATCTACTTCTCTCCTAGTGGGGAGCTTCACAAGATTGCAATCGAGTCATTGCCTCATTGGAATGGAGGAGGAAAGATAATGGGCGAATGCTTCAATATCTACCGCCTGTCATCCACTCGTGAGCTAGCTTTAAAGCACAACAATGTTGCCTCGGCAGGTGCTGTGCTCTACGGGGACATTGATTTTGATAATGCTGCCACTCCCAAAAAGGAGATGGAGATAAGTAGAAAAAAACATGAAAGAAATATCACTCTAGGTGATGTGTCTCGAGGATATTTTGACGTTGAAGAGGCCGGATATCGTGGAGGCAAGGTTTGGCCACCACTGGGTGGCACTCATCTTGAGGTGGAGAATGTGGAGGCAATCCTCAAGCGCAATGTCCTACTAAGGACCGATAGGGTAGCCACCGAGACAACTTTCAAGAATTTGAGCGGAGAGAAAAAGAAAATCTTACACATCGCCACTCACGGGTTCTACTGGAACGACAGCACAGCCCAAAAAATGAATGTGAAACAACAATTGCCCTTCCTATCGTTCAATGATAATAGACAAAACGTTGCCGATGCTGCCATGACACGTTCTGGATTACTTTTTAGCGGTGCCAATATTACATTTAGTGGCAACCCCATACCTAATGAGGAGGATGATGGTGTGCTCACTGCACAAGAGGTGTCTTATCTTGACTTGCGAGGCTTGGACCTGGTAGTGCTTTCGGCTTGCCAAACTGGTCTTGGCGAAGTGGGCGGTGAAGGAGTCTTCGGCCTTCAGCGCGGCTTCAAGAAGGCTGGAGCCCAAAGCATCATCATGAGCTTGTGGAAAGTAAACGATTATGCCACTCTAGCTATGATGACAGAGTTTTACAAAGCTTATAAACCAGAGAAAAACAACAAACGCGAGGCTTTCCTCATAGCTCAAAAGTTTGTCAAGGAACATGATAGTGATTATACTTACTCTAACGATGAAGACCTGGACCAAAAACTGAGAAAGACCCAGCCTCATTGGGCGGCATTTATCCTGCTCGATGCTTTAGAAAAACAATAGTTTTGGGTTACCATTTCAGTTGTTTTTGATATGAAAGTGAGTGATAATACTTAATCGTTATTGAATGACCGATTGTTTGTTTAAAATAAATCACTAACTTTGTGTACTGCTAATTATCAACTAAATATATATCAAGACATGAAAGAGTTATTTTGTATGAGATTTTGTAAGAGAATGAGTTTGGTGCTCAAGATATTGTGTGCCATAGTAATTGTTGCCACTGCGGACACTGTTGACGCTTCGGCTGCCTCAGCTCCCAAGAAGCGCAAAGCTAAAACCACTAAGGTTAAAAAGACTAGAAAGCGTCATCAAGTAGTAAAAGAAGACGAACGCGTGGTGGCCGCAAAGAACGTAGAAACCGCTCCCGACAATATCATAAAGGAACTGATTCCAGAATATCCAGTAATGAAAGTTGAAACCACGGTTGTTGAACAGCCCATGAAGATGGATGTTACCAGTAGTGTAGAACCCAAGAAAGAGGAGCCAAAACCCAACACAGAAGAAATATACACTTCGGCTTACCGGATGCCCTCTTTTCCTGGTGGGGACGCTGCATTGATGAAGTATATCTCAAAAAACATTCGTTATCCACAAATGGCTAAGGAGAATGGAATTCAGGGCAAAGTGGTCGTACAAATGGTTATTATGAAAAATGGCAGAGTTGGCGAGGTCAAAGTGGCGCGCTCGGTTGATAGGGATCTCGACCGTGAGGCTGTTAGAGTTTGCAAATCGCTTCCCCCTTTCTCGCCTGGTTGCAATGCTAATGGCGCCCCAGTGAACGTGTGGTACACTCTTCCGGTGACTTTCAAGCTGCAAGGCGGCAATTGACATAATACCAAATATATTTTTAAAAACTCAAGTCGTTCTCTCGCGGCTTGGGTTTTTTGTGTATCGGTATAAAGTGCAGCCTTTCTAGATTACCTTGAGTAATGATTGTTTATATAGAGTAAAAACATCAAAGTTTATTCACTTTAATAATACTACAATTATGAACTCATGGGATTTTAATAAGTTACTCAGTAAGTTGCTTGCAGTTGTTGTGATAGGTGCTCCATTTGCCTTCCTGGGCGGACTGGTGTGGTATGTTTTGCCTAAGGATCAAGCTCCAGAGGAGATGCCGAGAATGTAGAGACCACCAATACTGCTGAGTCAATGGATAGCATAATGTCTTATGATGGTGTTCTGGACGATGAACTGGTAGCACTTGACACTACTAGCACAGGAGTAGGTACAATTACAGGAGGTTCTGGTGCAGCAATCCATAGTGACTCAATAGGCTTTGGAATAAGTCGTGGTGATTCTTTGCCAAAATTCCGCTCAGCATTGACAGTGGTTAATGGTCCAAAGATTACAATTCGTAACCACAATGATTTTTGTAAGGCATTCAAAGGATTAGGAAAGGACGAGATTGTGACTCCTGACTCAGTAGAACAGTCAAAGGTGCTGCCAGTTGAGACAGATGACATTGTGCCTATTGATACCCTAGGAGAAATCTCAGCACTAGAGGTTTAATCCTTATACGCATATATATTTAAGTACGAGGGTGTGTCAATTGTTATTGGCATACCCTCGTTTTGTGTTGACTTTTTATTCAAATAGTTAAAATTCTCAAGTGGGAGAGCTGGGAAGAAATCAGTTGAGAAAAATATATCGTTATCAATCTAGAGCATCAAGCAGTATGAATGCTGCCCAGTGAGGCTTGTCGGTTAAAAATTCTTTATTCTCATCTTTATAATTTCCATATATTTCTCTTACTTTCTGTTGGGCTATGAGGAAGGCCTCACGTTTGTTGTTTTTCTCTGGTTTATAGGCTTTGTAGAACTCGGTCATCATGTATAGTGTGGCTTTGTCACTAACTGGCCATAAACTCATGATGATGCTTTGAGCTCCAGCCATCTTGAATCCTCGCTGCAGGCCGAAGACCCCTTCACCGCTAATGTCTCCACGACCACTCTGGCATGCCGAGAGTACCACTAGGTCCAAGCCTCGTAGATCAAGATAAGATGCTTCTTGTGCAGTGAGAACACCATCGTCTTGTTCATTGGGAATGGGTTTGTGGTTAAACGTAAGATTAGCACCGCTAAATAGTAAACCAGAACGAGTCATGGCATTGTCGATTGTATTATTGTTTTTTTCCTCTTCAAGACGTGGACTGAAGCTTATATTCTTTTTCTGTGCCTTTTCCTCGGTCCAATAGAAGCCATGTGTGGCGATATGTAGAATCTTCTTCTTCTCTCCGCTCAGGTTCTTGAATGTGGTCTCGGTGGCTGAAATTCCAGTTCTCATGTCAACGTTTTTCTTAAGAATCTTTTTCACATTCTCCACTTCGTTCAACGTGAATGGCAGTTCATTCCACTTTTCGTCACCACGAAATCCTGCCTCCTCAGGATCAAAACCACCACGAGTTCTGTCTTCTAGCATGGCATTTGTCTCATGCTTTTTTCTACTTATCTCAGATTCCCGCTTGGATGTGGCAGCATTATCATAATCAATGTGGCCATATAACACGGCTCCATTACCCTGGGTGGTCTTTTTGTGTTTTGTTACCAACTCACGCGTTGACGACAAGCGGTAGATATTATAAACATCGCTCACTGTCATATTCTCATCCATCCAGTAAGGCATCGACTCGATGGCAATTTTGTGAAGCTCCCCACTAGGAGAGAAGTAGATGTTGTTCACATCTTCAAGCTCTGAATTGAACAAGAATCTTCCCCAGATGAAAGCACTGGCTTCTAGTGATGTGTAGGCATCTTTAGTATACTTTAGCAAGTCTCTTTCGCTTCCCAGGCGAATTATGTGGGGTAGGTCGTAAGTGTTGCGTAACGTGAGTGCTACATAATAAGGCGTTTCTACTCCTGGATCATCAAAGGTTAAAAACTCAATTGCTATGTCATCATCCTTGAGTTTTGCTTTAACATCTTGCCATGAAAGACGCAAGTCCTGCAAGATGTCAATGTTTTTCTCTTTCAAGAATGCCATTAAATCACTTTCTATTTTGTCAGCTTTATCTTCAAGTGATTTTGTGTCCTGTCCCTTTGTTTTCAGCTCGTCAATTTTGCTGCGGGTTGTTTCTAGTTCGTTGAGTTGCTCAATAGCCATAGGATCCTTACTGTCAAGAATGTAACGGCGCATTTCGGTTGAGGCACTCAGCATCAACCCCTTGGCAAACAATGCTGATTTGTCATATAATTCTCCTGCTAAATCCTTCCGATTCTCAGAGACAATCAGGTCGGGGTAGAAGGAGAGAAAATCACTGGAATATCTGTTCCAATACACATTCCTCAGATTCTCATTAAAACTCCCTAACGAGCTGAGCAACAACTCTTGTTCCATTTTCAAGGCATCGCATTGGGTTTGAAAATATCTCTTATCACCTTTAGCATAATAGCACAAAGCCAAGTTTTTTAGTGATTTAACAATATCGGGGTGTTGCTCGCCCACTGTGATTTTGTTTATTTCAATGGATTTATTAAAATGCTTGATGGCTTCGTCATAATCTTTCTCCATCATGCCGCCAAAGCCACGAATGATTTCTATAGCTGCAGCATCAGTATTGATACTATTCTTGTTATATTTAGAGATTAAATCAAATTGCTCTTTGGTTTTTTCTTTCTCGCCAATCATTTGATAACTAAGGGCTAGATTTGCCCTAGTCTTAATGACATCGGGATGACTTTCATTGTAGTTTTTTCGTTGAATAGAAAGGGCTTTCTCAAAATAACCTACAGATTCTCTAAATTCACCTTGTTGCTGAAAGCAGAACCCAATATTGCCATAAGACATGGCTATGTCGGGATGATTTGCTGGAAAGATGGCTTCCCTTATCTTAAGAGACAGGAGCAGTTTCTCAAGTGCAGGTTTAAAGTCTCCAATCACAGTAAGGCAAAAACCATAATTGTTGAGGGACCTAGCGTAATAATCATTATTTTCACCCAAGATATCCTTTATTATCTGCTGCGACTCTTTGTAGTATTCTATTGCTTCAGGAAAATGACCAAGATATTGAGAACAAATGCCTAATCCATCAAGAGACAATCCATAGATTTCGTCTTTTGAGGTGCCATGAAGCTCTATTATTCTTTCAAATTTTTCTTTAGCTTTCTCATACTGTCCCTTTTCAATATCGTTTAAGGCTTCAGATGCAAGATATATGATATGACTATCTAGTTGGGCAAACTTGTTATCTATGTCAAATGTTGAGGAATTATTCTGTTGTTCAGAGTTATAATTGTTAGATGTAGTAAGAGGCAACGATTGATTGTTTTTGTTGTTTGAGTCAAAATTTTTGCGCATACGCTCTACTTTGGCTGCAAGTTGCTTGGCTTTCTTCTTGTTGCCCACTTTGTTGTAGCAGTCTATCACATAATTTGAATAAACGCAATAAAGATCTGGGAAGTCTTTTAGATTCTCAAGAACCTGTTCGCCTAATTCGATGGCTTTAGAATAGTCATGCTCATTATATTTTTGGGTGAACTCATCCATTCCTTTTGTGTTCATTTCTTGCCCCCATGAAGGCAACATAGAGGCTAGGAACAATGCACAAGGCAGCATCACGTGTTTAAATATATCGATAATCTTCATAATGGTTGTCGTAGGTCGTTTTTCGTTTATTGTGGATCGGGGATCGGGAACGGGACTCGTGAAAGGACGAGACAGGTCTCGTCCCGACTGCTCTACTACTTTACTTTCAACTGAGTACTGATTACTGAAAACAGTGCTATTTTCCACCACGGCGACAGTAAGGTGTGCTTCTCATTGTCATTGAGTAGTTCTTCTTAACGTAATTGTAGAGAGTGCCAAAGTTTACAACGCCATTGTTGCTCTTAATACCTTTGAAGATAAGATAGGAGAGGGAACCATAAATCTTTCCGTCATCACCACGGCATTCAATTGAAACGCCATTAGAGGCACATGCAGCAATTTCGAAGTCACATGGCATTGGTGCCTGTTTTTTTGTTTTCTTGGCAACTTTCAGTATGCCTTTGCCAAAGATGTCTCCATCACCACGTTCAGCTGGCATGTCTTCCCCATCTAGAGGAGTTACTGCCGGCTCATCGTCAATTTCAGTTTCTCCTCTAGTTCCATCAGCGCTATGGCATGCGTCTAAAGCGACCATTAGTTCCCCTGAAGGACCTACTTTTGTTTTAATTGCTTTGAGTTTCAGGTTTATTTCATCATCGGTAAGATGTCTTTCCCCTCTGTATTTTTTAGTGCATTTTCTTGCAGCATCAAAAGGGATGAACGTCTGAGTAAAAGGTTCTGGGTCTCCAAAGGTGTTAATCTTCTGCTGTCCATGTCCTGAGAGGAGAATCAGCACTTTGTCTCCTTTTTGGCTCTTTGCAGCAAGTTGGTCTAGTTTATTCAGTATAGCATTATGAGTAGCGGCATTATTTCTTATTGTCTGAACTTCAAATCCAGCTTTATTAAGAATTGGAGTCAACAGATCCAGGTCATTGCTTGCATGCAGGTTTTTCCAGCCAAGCTTGGCATCCTCATAGTTGCTGATTCCAACTAATAGGGCTATTTTCTTGGCTTCGGTTTGAAAAGCAAAAGCCGTGAATGCTAATGCTAGAATTAATAGAATCTTTTTCATAATTTGATGTTTAATTGTTTAAAAATAAGGTTTGCTGATTTTTTGTTCAAGTTTATCGAGGTCGTCAAGATAGGTTTGCGGTAAATTTCCGTTGTTGGCTTTTACCTCCTTGATCACTCGTTTAGCATTGTCAAAATCTCCGGTTTTGACATAGGCGTAAGCTAGTTCGTATCCAATTTCAGATTTCCTATCACTTTCAGATTCTTTATAAATTTCCTCTAGAGTGCTTATAGCCTCATCAGTTTTATTCTCTTTCAGGTTGTCGACAGCGTTTTTATATTTTTCATTTACAGCGTCATTCTCATTGCCTCTGGTTGCTGCAGTGAGGTCTTCAAAAGGAGTGTGTCCGCTAGTCAACTCATTGCAGTAAGCGAGCTTCATGTCGTTGTTGCTCTGCTGCAACTGCTTGAGCTGATCGTTGGTTTGTGCCATTTGCTGATTGAAGCTTGATCTTTGCATTATGTTCATACCCACGCCGGCAATTACAACCAGCATTGCTGCAATGCTCATCCATTGGTAGACTTTCTTCAACGGTATAACGCGCCCCTTGGGTTTAGCTGCTTCATCATCGGCTAGAGTTACATGGGCACTATCCTCTTTTTCTGTGGAAACGACGTCTTTGAAAGTATCATCAGAGATATTTTTCATGGCCTGTTCAAATTCTTGATTGGCCTCGGCGCATGATTCTTGAATCAAGAAAATCATCTGTTTGTACTCCTTGAACTCCTTCTTGAATTCGGGCTCATTGTTGAGTCGCTGCTCAAAAGATCTCTTTTCGTCGTCGCTCATCAAGTTGTTGAGATAAGCATCAAACATGTCTATGTTATTATCGTAATTTTTCATTTTGTGTCAATCTGTTAAATTCAACATTTTGCAAACTGTCATCACTCGTTCTTTTAGCCTGGTGAGGCAACGGTATTTCATCGCTTTCACGGCCTTAGTGGTCTTATAATGAATTTCTTCCATGATTTCGGTCATTGAGAAGTCTCCAAAATAGAAGTCCTTGAGAATGGTCTCGCAAGGCTCAGGCAGATACTTGATTTCTCGCTTGATGACTTCGAGTCGTTTCTCGAGCGTCTTCTTATCGTCGTCTTCATCAATAAGATCGTTGAGCGACAGCTTTGTCTGGAACTTCTCGTGAGCATCGATGTCGTCATCATCGGTTTGTTCAAGAGCTTGCACTTTCTTGATTTCTTGCTTCGACTTGTTGGCGGCCATGTTGAGCCCAATGCGGAAGATGTAAGCCTTCCAGTTGGTGTCGCTAGCCACACGTCCTTTAATCATGTTTTCTCTTGCGGCGATGAATGCCTCAGTATACAAGTCTTCAATGTCTTCGATGTGAAGGTCAGGGTATTTATTGTGAACCATATTGATGAAATAGCTCCTCAGCTTCACATACCAGTCGTTAACGATTTGGTTATACTCTTCCATTTTTGTCAAAAATTGTTTTAAACCACAAAGTTATAACATTTTTCCTGACAATGAAAGATTTGTTTTGTTTTTTTTGAATAGACTTGAATTGATGTCACGAAAAAAGCGGGAGCTAGTGTCCCCGCTCTTGTTGTTTAAATATAATATCCGTTTTTTTCAATGTTTCCTACACGCTCAATATACTCGGCGGTAATCTTGATAACGCAAGCTGGTGTGCTCGCCCCCTGCACATAGTAGTTGTAGTTGAACACCATGTTCTTGTCAATCAAAACGCCCAGGAATTTGTTGCCATTTACATCAGGTTCCATCGACTCCATAGCTTGGTAAAGCAATAGAGCCACTTGTTGCTTACTGTTCTCAATGTCATTGTTTGTCACGTAGGCCAGTCCCATGCCAATCAATGGCGAGCAATTGCTGTTGACGTTGATGTTATTCTGATCAAGGGTAACGCTAGAAACAACTATACCGGTACCATAGTAGTAGGGCGTGTTTAGATTCATTTCGTCAACAAACCGCATGATGGCTTCATCATCATAGACCATTGGAGTACTTATAGAGTAATCCTCTTTAGCTTGGTTTGAGACAACCTTATCCACTGGAAAGGCATTGGCTCTCAGTCCTGTAAGTAACACAAATGCACTGGCAGCAAAAAGTAAAGATACACGTTTTAAGTAAATCATAATGTAAATGTTTTGAATGTGAATAATTCCGTTTTATTCTGTATCAAAACATTGACAGAAGGTAATCACATTTTGATTTCAAATTATAGAAAGTAAAGTTTTGGGCCGCTTTTTAATGCATTTTAACTTTATAATCTCAAACAACCGTCACAACCCATTAACAACCCAAACAACACTTCTTTTAATGCTGTGAATGTTGTTTTTTATGTTGTTTCTGTTGTTTGAAATTTCCATCGACTTTGGATGGTATTTTTAAGGTGTTGGTGTTTTTTTCTTTCAAATTGTTTTTGGTTTTAAAAATAATGTGTATTTTTGTTAGTTGATTTTGCGCATTTGTGATAATGCGCATCTTAACCAAAAAAGAAAACTAACGAGATAACACTTTTTTATTAACCAAAACTTAATGCAATGAAGAAATTTTTACTTTTTACTTGTATGTTGGCCTTGGGACTGGCTGCTTATGCTCAGAACCCATTTGCCTACAATGCTTCGACGGGTGAGGTTGCTGAGCAGGGACTGCCCGTGAACTACACGCTGAATGCTGCTGCAGTGAGCGTCGTTGTTGACTTCATCGATGCTAATGGCGCTATTGCCAAGAGTGAGGAGCTGGGTGAGGAATACCTGACAGCAGGTGAGCACGCAGCCAGTGTATCTATTGATGGTTTAGACCCTGGAACCTATTCATTGGCCATCCGCGTAAAGGGTGCCGCTCTGGAGGCGCCTGTTCAGTGTGACCCAGTATATGTATTCTGGAGTCCTTACGGAATTGCCATTGACAATGACCCAATGAGCAAGCACTTCGGTCGCGTTCTCATTACAGAGTGCCAACCCAGCGTCAATGGTAAAGGTGCAGGGACTGCTTACTGGACTTCTAACCAACACAGCGGTGTGGGTGTGGGACTCTATGAATTTGACCCACAGCTTAACCGTGTCCAGAATCCCGAAGGAACTTATGGCTATGCAGTGCCTTGGACTCAAGAAAATTATGCCTATGCCGACTACACCGGTGGCACTGGCAACAATTTTGCCCTAAAGAAAGTGAAGATTAGCAAGGACGGACGCATCTTCGTTGGTGGCATTGACGTGAAGAATGGTCAGCCCCTCTGCGAGGTTAATCCTGACAATCTTGCTGAATGGACTCCTATCTTTGTTGGCGAAAAGAGCCAATATGAGGGAACAGGTTATGACTGTAACCTCTATGATGCTGACGGTAATTTTGTTGCTGGTTACTCAGTATGCTTTGCCGTTATAGGTGAAGGTGAGAACCTAAAGATCACAAATCTTAGCAGCACCCGTGGACAAGTGTTCGCATACAATTCATATAAGATGTTTGAATATCCTCTTGGCACAGCTACTACTTGGGACGCTCCCGCGACTAACGAGGTGACTCCTCTGAGTGGAAAATATAATATCAGCGCTCAGAATGTGAGCATCGACTATGACCCCAATGGCAACCTGTGGTACACTCAGTATCGTTCTGCCCCTGATAGTATTCAACCCACCATGAAACATGTTAGCAAGAATAGTCAAGGAGTATGGGTAGAAGATTATAGCTATATTACAGGCACCGGATTCACCTACAATCGTGGTGGTGGCATTGCATGTAGCCCTGATGGAACCAAGCTTGCATTCTCAACTGGCGACTTTAAACTTACAGTAGCTGATGTTACTTACGATGAGAGCGGTGCGCCAACTATTGACCTGGCCAATGCAGTTACCCTAACAAGCACCGATGTGCGTGGCTTCAACGATATTGCATGGGACTATGCTGGCAACCTCTATAGCTGTGATAATGGTAAAGAGAAATTCCGCCGCTTCGCGTTCCCACGCACTTCAAGTGCCAAGGAAGGTGATCCCAACGAGGTTAGCACTCCTCTGCGTCCAGAATTCGACCTCACCATTTCCACTCCAACCAGTGTTACCGACATGAATGTGAACAAGGCTATTACCAGCGTTGAATACGTTAACGTTAACGGTCAAGTGAGCAGCACTCCATTCAAGGGTGTGAACATCGTTGTTACTCGCTATGCCGATGGCTCAAAGAGCGTTACCAAGTTGGTGAAGTAAATTAACTGAGAATTGTTAACCTACAATAGATTAGAGCCGCTGCATTAGCAACGGCTCTATTTTCATCTAGTTATATTATAGAAGTTACTAGAGTAAGTGCAAAACCTGTGCCATTTTTTTAAGAGAAAACATTTTTATTGGTTGTGAAAGGATTGATGTCAAGGAATTTTGCTATATTTGTGGAGAAAAATAATTAATACTATGAATCGTCGAGACATGATAAAAATGGCTGGCACAGCGGCACTAGGGGCCACTGTGCTGGGAATTCCTGTGGCAGCAAGTGCTGAGAGTGCTGCAAGTAATGATACCACTAGGCGACGCCGCAAGGTGCTGGTGATAGGCGCTCACCCCGATGACCCTGAGACGGGATGTGGAGGCGTGATGTGCCTGCTAGCCGATGCGGGCCACGAGGTTGTGTGCGTCTACCTCACGCGCGGTGAGGCTGGCATCGCAGGCAAGAGTCACGACGAGGCAGCCGCAATACGCGTGGTGGAGAGCGAGAATGCCTGCCAAATCACTGGCGCTCGCCACATCTTTATGAGCCAAGTTGACGGCAACACCGAGGTAAATCTGGAGCGATATAAAGAGATGCGCGAACTCATCGACCGCGAGAACCCCGACGTGGTTCTCACCCACTGGCCCATCGACGCCCACCGAGACCATGCCGTGTGCGGCACGCTGGTGCTCGACGCATGGCGACGGCTCGACCGCCGCTTCCAGCTCTACTATTTCGAGGTGATGACCGGTGAGCAAACGCAGATGTTCCACCCTACCCACTGGGTGAACATCGAGGCGGTGCTTGAGCGCAAGCACGAGGCATGCAACTGTCACGTGAGCCAGGGCATGAAAGCCCTCTACGATGGCTGGCACACCACCATGGAGCGCTTTCGCGGCATTGAGAGCCGCTGTCTCGCCGCCGAAGCCTTCGCCCTGCACAGCGACTCGCTGGCCTCTCTTTGAAATGCACAATGCATAATTCATAATGCACAATTGCTGCGCTAACGAATGAGAAAAAATGGGTGCGTCAGAATTCTGGCGCACCCATTTTTTCAGTTGATTCTCTAAAGTTTTAAATCCAGCCCATAGAGTGATAAAGGTAGGCAATAAGATAACCTGCCACACATGCAACAATGGTGTGCACCAAACCAGGCATCATGAACGAGTGGTTAAGCAGATATTTGCCAATCTTGGTGGTGCCTGTGCGGTCAAAGTTCACTGTAGCGATATCCGATGGATAGTTGGGGATGAAGAAGTAGCCATAAACCGATGGCAGCACGCCCAGCAGAATCCATCCATCGATGCCAAGCTTATAGGCAAGTGGCAGCATGGCAACCACCACAGCGCCTTGAGAGTTTACTAGCACCGACACCAAGAAGAACGCAAAAGCTATCGACCACGGATATTGCTCTACCATGCCAGCAAGCATATCCTGTATAGCACCTAAATAGTTTGCAAAATAAGTGTCGGCGAGCCATGCGATACCATAGATGGCAACAACGGCAACCATACCACTCTGCCACACCGGACCACTAACGGCCTTTTTGGGAGAGGCCTTGCAGAAGATTATCATCAACGCTGCAGCCGCTATCATGACAATCTGAATCACAATATTCATCTTCAACGGGCTCATTACAACCTCAGTTACATCGGGCACAACTTCCTCAATCTTTGCCAGTTTTTCAGGACTAATACTCGCACCTAGCATTTCCATGTTAGGTGCACCCTTAATAGCCTTGACGGTCTCATAGGCAGGAAGCATATCTTGGAAGATAGCAAAGAACACGATAACGAGCAGGGCTCCAAAGAAAATGAACACCGCACGCTTGCTCTCGGGAGCAATTTCCTTGTTGAGAGTGGTGGCTGTGCTGCCATAGATAAAATCGCGTTGCTCGGGATCGGCAATCCTCTTCTGGAACTCAGGATCTTTGTCAAGGTCCTTGCCACGCTTATAGGAAGCCACCGATGCAATGATAATACCCAGCAAGCATGCAGGCATTGTTACCATGAGCACCTTGGGGATGGAGATGGCATAGCCATTGGTGCCCGAGATAGTGATGAATGCCACCACAGCAGCTGCGATGGGCGAACAAGTGATACCAATCTGCGATGCAATACTTGCAATACCGCATGGGCGCTCGGGACGAATGCCCTTCTTGATGGCGATGTCGCAAATGATGGGCATCAAGGTGTAAACAACGTGTCCTGTTCCCACAAGCACGGTAAGGAAGAAGGTGCAAATAGGGGCAAAGAAAGTGATGCGATCGGGATGCTTGCGCAGGAATTTCTCGGCCAACTGGATAAGCCAGTCCATACCGCCCGAAGCCTGCATAATACCAGCACAGGTAACTGCTGCTATGATGATGTAGATAACATCGGTAGGAGGTGTGCCAGGTTCTAATCCAAAGCCAAACACCAGAATCGCGAGGCCAATTCCTGAAATGGCACCCAACGCCAGGCTGCCATATCGGGAACCCAGCCACAACGCTGCAAGAACGATGCAGAGCTGTAAAATCATTAATGCTGACATAATATTTAGTTTTTAGTTCTTTATTCTTAAGTAGGGTATCTCAATAACGCACGCTCACTTGAACATACACGCTGCTGTAGTTGTGCTTAGCAAGAGAGCGGTCGTTGGTGAACACATATTCCGACTGTATCTCAAAATACTTGCAGAAGCGGAAGTTTAGACCAATCTCATAGTTGGTCTTGGCGTGCAGCCATGAGGCGCTGGGGCGATACAGGTCGTAACGCCCTTTCACAAGCAGTTTGTCGCGATAAACAGAAACGATAGCGAGAGCATAGAAGCCATCGGCCTTATCGGCTGCTATCGCGTTGCCGTCGCGGTCGGTATAGGTTTTGATTGTCAGGTCGGTAGCATCGCCGGGCTTTTGATAGGTAGTGGCAAAGCCCAGACCAGTAGAATGGATGTACTCGCCACGCAACTGCAAGTCACCCTTCTTATACTCGGCACTCAAAGCATAGCGGTGCTTGTTAAGGCTCAGCACCTCGCCGCCACTCTTGCGGGCATAGGAGCCTTCCCAGCCAAACGCGCCAATGCGCAGTCCGGCAACAGGCATCACCCACACACCGCCTATGATATCCTTCTTCTTGTCGACATCGGTAACATTAATGCCCTGTCCGTTAAACACACCCACCTGGTAGTGAAGCAAGTAACGGCCAGAGCGGTTCTTGAGAAAGTCGCCCTGCACCTGCAGACCTATGTCACGACCATTGCTGGCATGCTCACCAGTGCGGTCGCTGAACCCCGACAGCTTCGAAACAGGCTGAGAATAGGACATAAAGCCCTGGTCAAGCGGATGCATGGGGTTCTCAAAGGTGAATGGCCTCTTAAACTGGCCAAGCTTAACCTTGAAGAAATCAAATCGCTGCCACTCCATGAAGTAGTCAACAAGGCGGGGGCTGCTACCCAAAGTTGACGTGTTGCCGTTGATTTGACCTTGAACCTTATAATATAGCTCGTTGAGGATTCGCCCCTCAAACGAAGCTCTCACAATCCTGATGTTGAAGGTATTGCTGTTGTTTCCTTCCTGGAAAGTGGCTTGATAGGACGCAATGCCATATCCGCTAAACTTTGGCTTGGTGAAAATAGGCGGTTTTTCGCTTTTCTTATCTTTGTCATTTGCCACTGGGCTTTCGCTACTCTCTGCATTCAGGGCCACAGGAGCATTATCCCCACTATTGGCATTATCGACAACTGTACTCACATCGTCATTGGCCATGGCTGGCAACAACCATAGTAACAACAACAATGCTAATAATGACCTTTTCATAGCAATAGTTAATTTATTTATTGTTAATGATATTATTCGGTTACAAATATACACATTTTTTGCGACAAAAACCACTATCAATAAAAATAAACTGACAAGTTCTTAAATTAAAGCCCTAAAAAGTGATGAGAATTAGGACAAGAATGTAAACAAAAGGATGCGTCAAACATGTTGACGCACCCCTCTTGTTATTATGAAGAATGATACTATTAATTGCCTAGCAAGATGTTGTAAATAATGGTCACATCAACGGCAGTAACTTGACCGTCACCATCTACATCGGCTGTGGCTGCAAACTCATCGCTAGTGCCCAGTATCACATTATAGACTGCTGTGATGTCAACCGAAGTCACCTCACCATCGCCATTCACGTCGCCATAAACGCCACCACCAATTGGCCTGATGAGGAAATCTTTCCAGTCATCACTTGCCTTGTAAGCGGCTAGTGACTCGGCAGGAACGCTTAGCGTGATTGATGGCTTGTCAAGACCATAGAATGCCGAGTTTGCCGATGGCGGAGTGACTGCGTGGCACTCAATAGACGAGAGGTTTTCACAACCCGAGAATGCCTGTATTGCCACTGTCTCTACACCGCTGCCAAGCACTACCGACTCTATTTCGGCACCATAGAACGACATCATACCTAACGTTGTGATATAGTCGCTGAGAATAACCTTGTTCCTTTTAAGATACATGCAGCCATTGTGTGCTATTGCTTTAACCGAGGGCATAAACACTCCGGTAAAGGTGGTGTTGGATGCTGGCCAACGCACCAAGGTGGTCTTATTCTTATCGAAGAGCGCACCCTGTAGCGAAACATAGGACTCGTTGCCGCTTTCCACTGTGATGTTCTCGAGTGACGCATTGATAAGCGAGCCAGCATCAAGCGACGTGAACGATGCAGGCAGATGTACCGATGTCAGCATTGGATTATTTCCAAGAGCTCCATTCACAGTAGATTCCACTCCCTCATAGAGGATAAGGTTCGAAAGTTTGGGATTATTGGTTACTGAATAAGAATTCAGAGTTTTCGAACCAATGTAGAGTGTCTCAAGGTCACTGCAACCGTTAAGCGCCCATGAACCAATAGAATTCACAAAGCCACTAATCAACATACCTTTAAATCCTCTCTGATTTCGGAATGCGTCACTACCCAAACTCCGAACGTTGTTAATGTCACCATTGAAATAGATGATATTTGGTATCTCAACTAAATCAAACACTGTGCCATCATTTATCAACGACTTGCCATACTGGCTGAATCCAGTGACGATGGCTTTACCCTCACTGTCAAGAGAGAAGGCCAGAATAGCATCCTCGGCGTCGGCATCATAGTAGCCTGTTATGTTGAAGTCTTTCCAATTATCGTCGGTGCTATAAGCCTCAACCGAGCCTTTCGGCACTAAAAGATATATCGATGATTGGTCAAGATTGACGAAAGCCGAATCGGCAGCAGGAGGCACAATAGTGTGTGACAGGAAAGAAGTGAGATCATTGCAATATTTGAACGCTCCTTTTCCTATCGTTTGCACGTTGCTGCCCATTTTGAATGTAGCTAAATCTGACGACCTGAACGCCTCAAAACCAATTTCGGTGACACCATCGGGAAGAATCAAGTAATTGCGATGAAGGCCATGGCAGGCATTATCGGCAATCTTAGTGAGTGTTGTCGGCAGTTCACCACTATGTGCAGTATTCGACGATGGGAATCGTACCAGTGTCTTCTTTTGAGAGTCGAAGAGCACGCCATTCTCCGATGTGTAATTTGCATTTCCGCTTGCCACTGTGATGTTCATGAGGCTATCCTGTGAGAATGATGTATTCGACACGTAGGTTACAGTACTGGGCAACTCAACCTCTTTCAAACGAGGATTCCACCTCATAGCATCGGTCATGAGAATCTTTACACCAGGGTTCAGTATAAGCGACGTTAGATTGCTATTGCTAGTAATAGCAAATTCGCCTATCACTTCGGCTGCAACTTCAATCGACCCAAGGTCTTTACAATTAAATAGCGCATAATTGCCCACTCGCTTTATATTGTCAAATATTACGACCTTCATTATGCCACTCTGATTATAGAAAGCCCGCTCGGTCAATTCGGTGACATCATACATTCTTTCATTGTGATAGACACATATCGGAATCTCTAAACGGGAGAACATACTTCCATTTGCAATAATATTGAGGGAATAATCGCTAAGACCAGTGACAAATGCCTGGTCATTGCCATCGGCGGTATTCTCCACATAGCTGTAGTTGAAAAGGTTCTCTTCGACATCCGCGTTATAGAATGGGCGCAAGGTCAATGCACTCCAAGTGCTATTGCTTTGATAAAAACTTTCGGCATTATCAGGAACGTAGGCTGTAGTACTTGTAAGGCCAGTAAAGGCATCGGTAGTTGTAGCAGGAACCTCATCGTTCAAAATAATGATTTTTGCCAAGTTGGGGCAGTCGGCCAAGCATTTGTTGCCCATAACATTAACATTGGAACCCAAAACAATAGTCGACAATGCTGCATTATAGAAGGCATAAGGGTTCAAGCTTGTAACACCATCGGGAAGCACAAGGGTGCCTGTGTACTGATTGTTACGGAAAGCCTGTGAAGCAATGATGGTAGTCTCATCGGCAAGTGAATAGTAGTAAGTGGTGTGTGCCTCAGGACAATATAGGAGTGTCGACTTGTCCTTGCTGTACAAGATTCCATCCACTTGGGAATAGACTGTGTGGTCAAAGCTCACAGCAAAACGCTTGAGATTGGTACAACCGGCAAACACGTTTGGAGCATTCATTCCTCTTAAAGTCAATGGAATACCAACATAGAGGAGCGAAGTGCAATTCTCGAAAGCGCCCTCTTCAAGGTATCCAGTTCCCTCGTCAAGATCCAAATCAGAGAGATTGCTGCAATTGGCAAAGGCGTCACTCTCGAGGAAATCGGCCTTTGTAACTACAGTAGTCAATGAAGTGTTATTGCTGAAAGCACCAACGCCCACACGGGTGATAGCCGAATGAAGGGTCACTGATCCCAAAAACGGAAGATTACTGAACGCATTGTCGGCAACTTCGGTAACCGCAAAAGCTGGAGTACCAAGGCCGTCAACAAATAATGCCTCGGGCAATGACAAACTGTAAGTTACACCATTAAGCAGGAAGTTGCGGTTGGCTGTACTCTTGGCTGTTGACGTCATACCAGTAACAGTAAGTGTTCCATTGGTACGGTCCACTTCATAGTTGAAATCACCACTAGTGTAAGTCTCGGCTTGCGCCAAGCCTGCCGTTATAAAGAACATAAATAGCATCAGCAGGATTTTGTAGTTCTTATTCATAAGCATATAGTTTTTAATTGAAAGACATTTATCTTTTTATTTTTGTAACGAAATATGGCCATTTTGCAACAAAGATACAGTTATTTCATTAATCTTCCAAAAAAACTTACTTTTTATCCCCTAAAATAGTCATCACGCCCTATTATAAAAAAATGGGTGGATTCACAATGAACCCACCCATTATTATTTAGAAGTGCTATAATTTTTTATCGCATAATTGCCTTGCTCGACTCGCGTGAGCCGTCGGTATATTCCTTGACGATGATGTTCACGCCCTGGAATGGAGTGCTCGACTCAACGCCCATCATGTTGTAGTAGCGAGTGCACTTGAGGGTGCGCATGCCACTGGCATTGTCGGTGTTGATGGTCTGGATTGCAGTAAGGAAGTCATCATTGAGCAGAATGGGATAAACAGTGTATTTCGCTGCCCTGTTGGTGCTTGGAGACACATCACCTTCATTAAATTGGGTGTCAGAACCCTTTGTCGATGTGGTTCCAGTTGTCTCCTCGGCAAGCTTGATAATAGCGAGCCAGCCGGTGTAACCGTTCATATTGTTGAGAACAGGAGCGATACCGCAAGCCTCTGGATCGAAGCCAATATTGTTAGCCATGTTGGCATCGCTGTAGCCTGGGTCGTGATAGCTCCAGTCAACTTCGATGGTGCCGTCAAAGCCAGTGCTCTTGTTGGCATAGAATGCACCTTCGTTGAAGATTGTCCAGTCAATCTCGGCAAACTCGTTGGGCTTAGGCTCCACGAAGAAGTACCACTCGTTGTCGCCGCGGCGCTGCTGGAAGCAGGTGCCGTTGAAGTGAGCTGGAGTGAAGTGGTTGAGAGTATAAGCCGGAGTGTTGTGCTGATTGCTGATAGAGATAGCCTTGAAGCGTGGATTCACACTGCTGAGCTTGGTGCCATAGAGGGTGAACTCTTGCTCAAGAAGTGCCTTCAGGTCATCGGCGCTCACGCTCTCGCTGGGTTCAATCTCTACCCAGTTGCTCTGGTCATAGTCCCAAGACTGGAGTGCGCCAGCACTGGTTTCCATTTTTGCGAAGTCGATGTAACCACGGCTGTTAACGCTCTTGTTGTTGTAGTCGTTGTCGCCCTTTGCAAAGAGGGTGCCCTTCACACGGCTGTACCACACACCACGCAGCACGAGTGTTGAATTCTCGCCGTCGGGCTCGTTCTCAATAACGTCGATATTGCCGCCAATGCGGTAGATGAGACCGAGGTAATCGTAACAGCCATGGTTCACCCACTCAAGATTGCCAGTCTGACGCTTGTTGGTGGCGTGCGAGTCGGTAACGCCATTGTTGAAGAGGATGCCCTCGGCATTGGTCACGTCGTAGTTAGAGAGGTCGGCGAGATAAACTGGGTGTCCCTCGTCGTCATAACCCACCTTCACCATCTTGATGCCTGGCCAGTCGATGCCTGGTACTGTCCAAACGTAGCAATACACGTTGTCGTCGCCCCAGCCCTTGATGTCGGTGTAATAGACGTAGTTGCCATCGCGGAAGGTAGAGCACAGAGCCTTTTGCTTGGCGCTGCTCTCATACATGCGGGTCACATCGATAATGTCGCCATTATCACGGCTCTGTCCGTTGCCATCAAGAGTGGCGTTGAAGTCGGGAGTCCAAACGTACCACAACTCACCAGCGTTCTGGTGCAACTCATCGGACTCGTATTTGGCGAAGAACTTGTACTGTTCTTTGTTATTAGTATAGGTGGGATAACCGTTGATACCTTCGCCATAACCAAATCTGATGGTAGCAGTACTGCGGTCGCAATACCAGGTATACCACTCGGTGCCATCCTCGGCAGTGACGATGTAAACATCGGGGTTGCCGTTGAGGCCATTCTCCATATAAAGGTAGCGCGAATCGTTGTAGTTAGCAATAACGCCGTCGGTCCATGCTTGCGAGCCCTTCCAAGCGCTCTCAAGCGAAGTACCCCACCAGGTAGTACCGAGGTTGGTGGTGTTGGTCCACACGTTGCCATCTTGCACTTTGGTGTCGATACCAACCACGTTTCCATCCTTCATGGCTGGTGTGTTGCGGTTCTTCTGCAAGTGGATGATGGTGCCGCGGCCAGTCTTGTTGGCAAGGCGGTGCTCAAGGGTCTCGCTGCTCAGAACAACATAATTTGCATCCTGCGCATCGGTCCACTCCAGGTAAACGTCGCTGGTGATGGTTTGGTCATAGTGATGTGTACCATCGGTGATGACCATGTGCTGACCTGCATTGTATTTGGTGACAGCCATCCAGTAGTACATCTGTCCGTAGAACGAGCTGGGGCCGTTCATGGGCACACCGTCACAAGTGGGCACTGTGGTGCCTTGCACGCGCACGTGAGCCACGATGCGGCGCAGATTGGCGGCTTCCTCACGTGAGTTGAGCTTCACATATTGCTCACCATCCCAGTAGTAGTAAACATTACCAGTAGACTCGTCGGTGAGTGGGCCACTTGGAACAACTGTCTTGTCGTTGTTGTGGAAGAATTGGAAGGTGATGGGGGTGTCGTGAGAAGGCACGGCAAACTTATACCATCCCAATGTGCCATTGCCAAGGCCCGAGCCGTCGGCCGCTGTGCTCAAACCGCTGTGTCCACCCACGCTCTCGTCGAGAATCTGAATGGGGTTGCCTGGCATCTCGCCGTTGAACTCTACATTGTTGCCATCCTTGACGTAGATGTAAGGACGGGTGTAGTCATAGACGTAGATGGTGGGGCCGTCGAAGGCTGCCAATTTGAACTGATTGGTTTGACGGTTGTAGAAGAACTCGTAGGTTCCGTGGCCGCTAGGTGGAATGATGGTCCAGCCCTTGTCGCTCTGGCCTACAGGCGCTGCGTCAACCCACTCGCCCAGGTAGTTGTGATCGCCGTCAATCCAGAAGTTGTTGCTGGCGGTTGTGCCAATCATGTATTGCTGAGTAGTCTCCCAGTTGGTGCCGAAGCCCGTAGTAAGCAGGAAGAGACCGGCGTTTTCACGGTCGGTGTAGGTTGGCATATTAAGAATGTCAAACACGCCATAGTAGTTGACACCATCACTTGTGGTCATCTCAGGATTGGTGTAGGAGTAGAGCCAAGTGTGCTGCTTGCCTACCGAGCCAAACAAGTAGATGTTCACATACTTGATGGTGTAGTCGGCCTCAGCCACTGCGCTCACCTCATTTCCATCAACTGCCACTGCTTTAAACGTGAAGTTGTCCTCATGATGCAGTGGAATGGGAGCGGTGTACTCCATGCGAGTAGAACTGGTAGTAGGGTCGCTACCATCGGTGGTGTAGTAAATAGTGCCACTGGCGGCGTTGATGGTCACATCCTGGTTGCTATCGTAAGTGCCAGGAGCGGGTGAGAACACCGGTGTGGTAACAAAAAGTGGAGTGAGAGTAGCGGTGGGAGTTTCTCCCTCAACGTAATTAATAACAAGAGCATAGTTGCCTGCGCCATATTCAGGTGCTACTGTAATGTTTGCGCCCTCAGGAATCCAACTCTCGGTGTTGCCGCTTTTCTTCTTCACCTTAAAGGCGATGGTAGCATCGGCTGTGAGGTTAATAGGTGATTTGCTCCAAGTCCAAGTGGTGCCGTTGGCGGTCATCAGCTGAGCATCGCCAATGTTCCATCCATTAGGGAACACACTGCTGGGCTCACCCACTACATAGTAGAGGTCGGGGATGGTCTCTACCAAATTGAGGGTACCAACTGGGGTACCATCAACAGCATAGGTCACAGTGAGCGTGTAAATTCCATTTTGAGTTGCGCTGCAACTGATGTTGTTGCCGTTGTCACCAATCCACTCGCTATCGTTCTTCACAACCTTAAACGCCACAACATCATTTGCCGACAATGTAGCCTGCCCCGAAGTCCAAGTGTAATGAGTGTCATCGGTAGTGGTCATCACATTATCGCTGTTGTTCCACGGGTCGTTACCAAAGATGTCGGCATTGTTTCCACGCACGCAATACACATCGGGAGTGGTTTCAACTGCAGTAGCGGTAGCATCAACAGCTTTAGTATCACTATTGAAAGTGATAGTCACATTGTAAGTGCCATTGCTAGGGATGCTGAGTTCATAATCACTACCAGGATATGCTGTGCCCCAATTATGATTTTTGACAATTTTAAATTTAGCCGTTCCAGCTGTCAATTCCACATTCTCCTTTGACCAGGTGTAGTTAACGCCATCGGTCGATGTCATGTCATTAGCAGTGTTGGTTGGAGCCCATGTAGTGCCAAAAAGTGCTGCAGGCTCACCAGCAACGGTCCAAGTGGTAGTAGTATATTGGTCAGTTACATTGCTGTAACTAGCTCCTCCTGAATAAGTAAAAAAATGTGTGCCTGAAATGTTGGTAATATTTTCAGTTTGAGGTTGTCCATTGCCTTGGTTGAAGATGCAATTAACGGAATTTGCACCGCTAAAGGTAATTTTATACCAATTAATGCCTCCTATGGTCTCTCGTGTAAAACTATTAGTATTACTAAACTGCACTCCAGGCCATGAAGTTCCAGTTACTCCAGTACCCCAATAATGCATGTAGTAGTTGGGGCTAGAAGAATTAACATAAATCGTCACATCGGCCCAAGCCGAGGTTGTTGTTAGCAGGCATGTTAGAGCCAGCACGACCCTAAATAGCCATTGATAAAAAGATTTCTTCATTTTGTTTTAGTATTAATTGTTTTTTATAAGTTTCCTAATGGTTATTAAAACAGCTTGAAGGTCAATATCTTTTTTCCTAAAAGCACGCAAAATTATATATATAAATAGGTGTAAAGCACACAAAACGCGATTTTTCCAAAGAAAAACCGCGCAAACGATTGCAACTACCAATAGTAGCTAGGGAGTAGCCAAGTGAAAAATCCTAGCCATTCTTAGCTATTCTTATCCCAAAGCACCTCCTCGACCTGGCTCGACACGTTGCAGTGGCGGGCAAGGATGAAGAAGAAGTCGCTCAAGCGGTTGAGGTAGCGCTGAGCAAGCAGGTTGAGGGGCTGTTGCGAGGCCAGTGTAACCACGCGGCGCTCGGCGCGACGCGTCACGGTGCGGCATATGTCGCAGCACACCGAGGCCCTAGTACCGCCGGGCAGGATGAACCCACGCATGGGTGGCAGCTGCTCATCAAGAGTGTCGATCATCGCCTCCACAGCTTTTACATCCTCCTCTTGCAAGCCATAGACAGGCGACTCCACATCCTTCTGCTCAGTAGCAAGATAGGCACCCAAGTTGAACAATTTGTTCTGAATCTTAAAAATAAGTTTCTCCACCTCGGGCATCTCGCCCTTTATGGCATGAGCCAGCATACCAATGTGGGCGTTCAGCTCGTCGACTGTGCCGTAGGCCTCTACGCGGATGTCGTCTTTGGCAACACGCTGGCCACCAACCAATGATGTTGTTCCTTTATCTCCTGTAAGGGTATAAACTTTTGATTTCATAGCTTGTTTATTTCGTTTAGTGTGTTAATTAGTTCTTGTGAATTATTGACCAAGATTGAGCGATCGATGCTCGCTGCGCGGGCAAACTGCGACTGTGCGGTAGTGCGCAGCTGTTCAGCTTGGGCTGCGTACATCCCGTTGTAGTTCACCACAACGATGGGTCGGTCACTACCCTCGACCACTAGTGTGGATAGTGTCGATATCCACTCGTCGATAGTACCTAGGCCACCCGGCAGCACCACAAACACGTCACCATGCGATATAAGCCTTGACTTGCGGTCGTTCAAGTCACTGGCAAGCACGAGCTTGGTGCACAACGGGTCGGCACGATGCTGGAAAAACTCAGGCACAATGCCCACCACATTTTGGCAACCAGCGTCAAGCGCCGCCTGTGCCGTGATGTGCATCAATCCTGCATTCACTCCGCCATAAACGAGAGAATGCCGGTTTTCACCTATCCACTGCCCTAGAGCAGTAGCAATTGACGTAATCTCCTCAGGAAGATCAGCATTAGCCGAGCAATAAACTACAACGTTCATTAACTGAAAAGTGTTAAGTTTTAAATGGAAAAGTGAAGAAAAGGGGACGGTACCTTTTTCCTCACTTTTTACTCATTATTTAGTTTTTTTCTTGGTGGCAGGCTTTTTAGCTGCTGGTTTGCGAGCAGGTTTTGGACGCTGAGGTTGCAAGCGCAGTATCAATGCCGAGCGTGCGGGAATATAAAGTTTGAGCCAGCCCAGCCCAGCGTTGTCATAGAGCGGGTCGCTCTGGGTGAGGTGCTTCACTCCTCCATCCACATTGCCATAGCCGCCATAGCGTGCGTTGTCGCTGTCCATCACATCGTGATACTCTCCTGCCGGAGCCAAGAAGCCATAGTCGCTGAACGACTTCACCGGATTGAAGTTAAACACAAACACTAGGTCGCCACGCATATAGGCCAGCACTTGGTCATCGTCTTTGTCCCACAGCTTGCGGATGGGCAGCGCCTGGAAGTTGTGCACACCACCAATGAGGTGCATCACATCGTTGTCCCAATTGTTGAGGAACTGATATTTGAGGTCCTCACGATCAACGAGGTCCCACTGACGGCGAGCATACTTATGGCTCCATCCGTTGCCCTCGCGTGGGAAATCTATCCACTCGGGATGTCCCCACTCGTTACCCATAAAATTAAGATATCCACCGTTGATGGTCGACGCTGTCACGAGCCTGATGAGTTTGTGTAGTGCCATACCGCGGCTAACCACACCGTTGTCGTCACCAGTCATCATGTGCCAGTACATCTCCTTATCGATAAGACGGAAGATGATGGTCTTGTCACCCACTAGCGCCTGATCGTGGCTTTCGGCATAGCTGATAGTCTTCTCGTCGGCGCGGCGGTTAGTGAGTTCCCAGAATATCGATGTTGGCTTCCAGTACTCGTCCTTCTGCTCCTTGATAGTCTTAATCCAATAGTCGGGAATTCCCATCGCCATGCGATAGTCGAAGCCTATGCCGCCATCCTTCACCTTGCGTGCCAAGCCTGGCATACCGCTCATCTCCTCAGCGATGGTGATTGCGTGAGGATTAACCTCATGGATGAGCTTGTTGGCAAGAGTTAGATAAGTAATAGCGTTGGTGTCCTGATTGCCGTTATAGTAGTCGTCGTAGCTACCGAATGCTTGACCCAGGCCATGATTATAATAGAGCATCGATGTCACACCATCGAAGCGGAATCCGTCAAACTTATACTCCTCGAGCCAGAACTTGCAGTTGCTCAGCAAGAAGTTGAGCACGGCGTTCTTGCCATAGTCGAAGCACAGTGAATCCCACGCAGGATGCTCGCGCTTGCCGTCACCATAGAAATAGAGGTCGTAGCTGCCGTCAAAGCGGCCCAAACCCTCAACTTCGTTCTTCACAGCATGCGAGTGAACGATGTCCATAATCACGGCTATGCCGCGGCTGTGGGCGTCGTCGATGAGGTGCTTGAGCTCCTCGGGGGTGCCAAAACGGCTCGAGGCAGCATAGAAACTCGACACATGATAGCCAAACGACCCATAATAGGGGTGCTCCTGAATAGCCATAATCTGGATGGCGTTGTAGCCGTCGGCATCGATGCGAGGCAGGATATTGGTGCGGAACTCCTCATAGGTGCCCACACCCTCACGATTCTGAGCCATACCGATGTGGCACTCATAGATGAGCAACGGCTTAACGTTGGGCTTGAAATTCTTTACCTTAAACTCATATTTCTCCTCGGGGTTCCACACCTGCGCCGAGAAAATCTTGGTATTATCGTCTTGCACCACGCGTGTGGCATAGGCAGGAATGCGTTCGCCCTGGCCACCATCCCAGTGCACGCTGAGCTTGAACAGGTCGCCATGCTTCATGCCGCGCTCGGGCAACTTGATTTCCCAGTTGCCATCATCGAGGCGGCTCATTTTGTAGGGTGCGCACTCGGTCCAATTGTTGAAATCGCCGATGATGAAAATCTCGGTGGCGTTAGGAGCCCATTCGCGCAGCACCCAGCCTTTGCTCACATGGTGTAGACCATAGTAATTATAGGCGTTGGCAAAGTCCACCAGCGAGCCGTTCTCGCCAGTGAGCTCTTTCTCCTTATTCAAAAAATCGTTGTGACGACCCACGATGGCCTCCTCAAATGGTTCCAGCCAGGGGTCATCCTTGATGATGGAGAGTGTTTTCTTCTTCATAATATTATATATTTAATGTATAATCCTTTGAATAATATATCGCCACAAAGATAGTAGCATCACGTCACATAGCATAGCACGACACCACAAAATTAAGCGACGGAACTAGTTAACCGATTTCACTGGCAACCCGCTTTTTCTTTGGTGCAAAAATAACAAAAATCAATGACGGTTGCAACATTTTTTGCAGTTTTAGATTTTTTAGGTAATTTTGCAGTCTAAAAATATTGCAAATATAAAAGCTTCACAAGCTATGATGAAGGAAAACACCATAAAAATTTTTGAGGAGAGCTTCCGCAGCAACTGGGACCTCCCTGCACTTAGTGACTATAATACCAAACAAACTCTCACTTACGGCGACTTTGCAAAACGCATTGCACGACTACACCTTATATATAAAGAGTGTGGTCTCAAGCCTGGTGACCGAGTTGCACTAATAGGCAAGAACACGCCTAGCTGGGTAATTGTGTTCATAGGCACCATCACCTACGGCGCTGTTATCGTCCCCATCCTGCAGGAGTTCAATCCACGCGACGCTCAGCACATCATCAACCACAGCGAGGCCGAAGTGCTCTTCGCAAGTAACGCCATCTGGGAGTCGTTCGACTTCGAAAACATGCGACACATTCGTGCCGCAGTTTCGCTCGACAGTGGCAAGCTGCTTGCTCAAAACGAGGATGAGCACATCGACCAGGTGATTGAGAATGCCGACGCACTCATGGAGCAGACCTATCCCGGTGGATTCACCGCTGCGGGCATCAACTACATTGAGCGCAGCAACGAGGAGCTCATGGAAATCAACTACACCAGCGGCACCACAGGATTCAGCAAGGGAGTGATGCTCACTGGCAACAACCTTGCCGGCAATATCGTTTATGGTATCAACTCGCAGCTGCACCGACGCGGCACCCGTTGCGTGTCGTTCCTGCCACTGGCTCATGCCTATGGTTGCGCCTTCGACATGCTCACACCACTCGCAGTTGGCTCTCACATCACCCTGCTTGGACGCATCCCCGCTCCCAAGGTAATCGTCAAGGCTATGCAGGAAATCAAGCCTCACTTGGTAATCTGCGTGCCATTGGTGCTTGAGAAAATCTATAGCAAGATGATTGTGCCCATGATTACACAGACCAAGTTGCGCTGGGCACTTGCAGTTCCCTATCTCGACCGCAAGATTTATGACCGCATTCGCGAGAAACTCATCGAAGCGTTCGGAGGAAATTTTGAAGAGGTTATCGTGGGCGGCGCTCCATTCAATGCCGAGGTCGAGGAATTCCTATATAAGATAAAGTTCCCCTTCACCGTGGGCTATGGCATGACCGAGTGCGCACCACTCGTGAGCCACACACCATGGCGCGAGTTTGTGCTGCACAGCGCAGGCCGCATTTTGCCAGGAATCATGGAGTGCAAAATCCTGAGCGATGACCCCGAGAACATCCCCGGCGAGATTTGCGTCAAGGGCGAGAACGTGATGAGCGGATACTTCCACAACACCGAAGCCACCGACAAGGTGCTGCACGAAGACGGATGGCTACACACTGGCGACATGGGCACTCTGAGCGCCGACGGCACTGTCTTCATTCGTGGACGACTCAAGACCATGCTCCTCAGCTCTAATGGACAAAACATCTATCCCGAGGAAATTGAGGCCAAACTCAACAACATGCTCTACATTAGTGAGAGCCTAGTCGTCGACCGTGACCACAAACTCGTGGCACTCGTCTACCCCGACTACGATGCTATGGACCGTGACGGCATTACTCGCGATCAGTTACCACAGCACATGGACACTGTTAAGACCGAGCTCAATAAGCTCGTAGCACCCTACGAAAGAGTATCACAAATTGAGATTATGGTCAACGAGTTTGAAAAGACTCCAAAACGCAGTATAAAACGCTTTTTGTATCGATAATTTACAAAATAAAATTTCTAAATATTATTTAACACTTTACCAATTAAAGCAATTTTTCATTAATCAACAAACAATAAATCAATGTGGTAACAGATTGTAAGTTTGTGAATTTATGTTAAATTGCGGTTTTTGGCGAAAAATTATCGAAAAAAAAAATTCAAAAAAGATTTGCATATTAATTTTTTGATATAAATTTGCACCGTTTTTACAACAAAACACAACACAGAAAATTATTTATTGTTTTATTATTAAAAGATTTAAGAAATGAAAAAGTTAGTTTTATTAGTTGCTGTTATTGCTAGCGTATCTATGATCTCTTGCACCACTCAGGGTAACACCAGCGCAAGCGCAAGTGCAAGTGCTTCTGTTGACACCACTACCGTTGAGGCTGTTGACTCTGCAAACGTTGACACTACCGCTGTTCAAGAGGTAGCTGACAAGGCTGTTGACGCTGCTCAAGAGGCTGCTGACAAGGCTGTTGACGCTGCTCAAGACGCTGCTGACAAGGCTGTTGACGCTGCTAAGGACGCTGCTGACAAGGCTGTTGACGCTGCTAAGGACGCTGTAGATCCCGCTGCTGAGCAAGGTAAGTAATTAGCAACAAGCTAAAAAGTTTTGAAGCTGTTTTCCACAAGGTGGAGAGCAGCTTTCTTTTTTAAACCCACAAAAAGCTAAGAGTACATTATTCTTAGCTTTTTTATTATCTCTGTTTGATCCCGAGCAACTAACCAACTGTTAAAATACTCACACACATTATGGCATCAAAGGTGTGGATACACTACCCTTTGGTGCCACTTTGTGTTAAAATGTTTAATTTTTACACTTTTCCATGCAGTATTTCGACACCCTCGGTGTTTATAATACAGAATGTTATGGGGCACCTAGCATTCTCATGGCAACAAGCACCACCCCGCTTTACACGCTACACTATGTTTGGCCACGGTGATTCTCGCATTTTTTTGAGAAAAAAGTTTTTTTTCAAATGTCAATGCACTAATTTTGCAATCCATGTGAATAAAGAGTTACACCCCTCACATCACACGGCGTGCAAATAAATGATGAGCGAAAAAGACATAGTTAAAGGCTGCAAGCGGGGCACAACGGCTGCCCGGCAAGAGCTCTTTGAACAATATGCACCGCACCTCATGGCTGTTATCTACCGATATGTTGCCAATGAGGACGACGCTAACGACGTGCTGCACGACACGCTCATCGACGTCTACACCCGCATCGACTCCTTCAAGTGGGAAGGGAAGGGTTCACTCAAGGCCTGGATGACGAGAATTGCCATCAACAACTCAATCTCCAACCTACGAGCCCAAAAGCGACTGGTGAAAAACACTTTGCCACTAGATAATGCGGGCGAGCCACCCGACGATGACGACCAAGAGATGACCAGCAGCGTCAACAACATCGACCTCGACACGATAATGTCGATGATTGCCGAGCTTCCCGATGGATATCGAGCCGTGTTCAACCTTTACTGCCTGGACGGGTACTCGCACCAAGAAATAGCTAAGCAACTTGGAATCTCGGTCAACACCTCCACTTCACAACTAACACGTGCCAAGGCGATTCTAGCACAAAAAATCAAAGCTTTTGCCAACAAGCAATAAATTGAAAACACTCTATGAGCAACGATATAAATAATAACAATTGGATTGAGGCGATAAAAAACAAAGCCCAACAAGCCACCAAGGATGTCCCATCAGGAACCTGGGAGGCTATCGCCAATGACCTCAACCAACATCAAGCGGCACCTGTTAAGCACAACAGGGGCCAGATTGCTACATGGATTTGGAAAGCTTCGGCGGCGGCAGCAGCTGTTGCACTTTTAATCACCACTGCGTTCTTCGTGCTCAACGATGACCCACAACAGCCACAACAATTGGCCAAAGTCGAGAAACCCACCCCACCCGCACAAGATGTTCAGCCAACCGATACCACCCAAGCCACGCAACCGTCTCAACACACTCCAGCACCGGCTGTAGTGCCAAATGTTGCGCCAGCAACAACACCTATGTTGGCAAAGAACAACACACCAAAAACACACACGACATCCTCACCATCTACAACAGTCGACAAGCCTAGGAAACATCACCGCAACAACGACGAGGCCAAGCCCCTCAACAACAGGCACAACGATGAAGAACAATTCATGAACGAACTCATGGCAATCAGCAACAATGAGATTATTGACCTGTCGGATTACCCCAATGAGTTCAACCCCGAAGATTACTTTTATGACATAGAGACGATGCAGGCGCTCGAGGAGCTCTACAGCCAGTACGACAACGCCATGAACCAAGAGGCGATGGAGCCATGGAAAGCCTATACCGACAGCACCTACCAGGAGCATCTGGTCTACGATGCCAACGCACGACGTGCGGCACGTGAGAAAATGGCTCTCACCAAGCGCCACAAAAAGCCAACCATGCTCTTGGCAGCCTATGGTAACGGACTGATCTCTACCGACCACAACTCCACCATCAACAGCTCCACAGCCCAGATGCTGTTACCACAACCCTCGGGCAACCAGTCGGGTATGATGCTGGCACCAGCTGCACCTGGCGTCACTCCCAGGGTTTCTCCACCCGTCAACTACAACTACCACCACCACATGCCGCTCACTGCTGGCATCACCTTCAACAAGCGCATAGTGGGCAATTTGTATGGCAGCGTGGGGTTCAACTTCACCTCAATGTCGAGCGATGTTACCCCCGACAATGGCACTGGCGAGTTCAAGCAAAAGGTGATGCTCGTGGGACTGCCATTTGGAGTGAAATGGAACTTCTGGCGATATCGCGGCCTCAGCACCTTCGTTGGCGGCGAGGCTCTTGTCGAGAAAGTGGTGTCGGCTAAGTTCAACAACGACAACGTCACCATCAAGCGACTGCAATGGTCGGTTCATGCCACCGCAGGACTGCAGTACAACTTCAACCGCTACGTGGGCGTCTATCTCGCGCCCAAGCTATCGCACTACATCACCACGATGCCACTCAACACCATCCGCAACGAGCATCCCCTCAACTTCAACCTGCAGCTAGGACTCTCCTTCGACTTCTAGCAGCCTTGACAGTGAGGACTATGCTTGCCTCACAGAAATAGTGTGGTACTCTTCTTAACAAAACAATAGTGGTTGGTTGGCATCAATGCCAACCAACCACTATTTTTACCCAGAGAAACCCCGCGCTCGCTTCGCTACAATGAAGCACCGAAAAAGGACTCACGGAACATTCTTTATTTTATTATAATGTAAATTTACCTTAATTAATTTGCATTTTACCATTATTTGTATTATCTTTGCAACGTGTTTAATTTATCACACACAACTAAAACGGATATCAACCTTAAATAAACACGGCAAATGAACTATCTAAACCAGAGCGAGAGTGCTCAACGGCGTGTGCAACGCAACCAACTGATGGCCGAGATTTTCTGCGCCATCTACGACAACATGAAAGCTAAAAAAGTAGGCAACAAGCGACTTGTCGCCCTGTCCCTAACCCTAACCTCGGGGTCTCCACCCTACCACGTGGGATTTGACCGAGCCTACGATATGGTCAAAAGAATCCTGCACAACCCCGACAAAGTAACTTTTAAAAACCAAATCAACCAAGAGATGTGGATGGAAATTACAAAAAAGGTAAAATGCCTAATGCAAAATGGACACATGTCGGCGGCTAAAGCAGTGCCTCTTGTGCTAGAGAACTGCCGAGCCTCCAGGTTCTTCATCAGCAAGTCGCATGCATGGGCCATCATCAAGCGCGAACTGATTAGAAGAAACTGCGCCAGACATTACAACATCGCTGCCTAACAACCCACAACACAACAACCTCTTAACCCTTAAACCATGGACAAACACACAGTAACTATCAACATTGATTTCGACGAGATTCTAAACTACGTTTATGCTCAAAGCGCATGGTTTGGTGCGCACAACGAGGATTTCTTTGTTCTCACACCCGACAACCGCAACATGCTGCTGCTCAAGCTCAAAGAAGGCTACTCCGACTTCAGGCAAAGGGTGCTCGGCTATCTTGAGTTTGACAACTACAACCCTAACATCGACTCGCGAAACATCACTATGAGATTCGCCTTCAACAACGAGCCAAAGATAGGATTTGACGATGCCATCCACGGCACCATTGTGGCCCTGCTTTCGCACTTCGTCCTCATGCGTTTCTATGGCGAAATCGATCCACGAGGCAAGGAGCACGGCAGCAGCATCTTCAACCTGGAATGGAGACGCTATAAGACCAAGCTCATGCTCGCCTTTGCCCACGACGAGCTCTAACTCACTCTATTCCAAACAACTGGGCGGAGCCTTCTTGCTACAGAGGCTCCGCCCAGTTTAATTTTAGACTGATGCGTGTCTATTTCTCACTCAAAAAGGTCGTTCAATGCGTCTTCAACTACTTTTCCGGCACCTTTAGCAACCTCTTTGGTTATTGTGCTCATTATAGTATCCATCTCGTTAGGAGTATCAACATTCGACTCTGCACGCTCTTCGGCAGTGACTTCGTCTTCAGGGTTTGCTGGAACTTCGGCCGAAGCCTCTTCATCGTCATCAAACCAGCCGCCAATACTCTCTTTTATACCATTTACTGCATCATCCACGGTGATGCCTATTTCCTCTTTTATCTTAGCATCAATCTGAGCCTTGTTGAAGGTGAATACATGGCCCATAATACCAAACGACACCTTGGTCTTGCTGTCGCCAATATCGATGTGTCCCACTGAACACAAGCCATAATTGTCAACATCCACAACGCTCTCCACAACCTTGCTCATTATCGGTGTGGTTATTGCCTTCACAACACCGCCTGCTATACCATCGCCTGCTATGTTCTCAATCTTTTCGCCAGTCCAATCTTTAGTGACTTTAGATATGGCATTGCAGTGGTCGTTCTTGTCGGGGTTAGTAATTGCTAATGCTGCTGCCAAAACCGCGACTATCGCCAGTGTAACCCACAGTGCAGTGTGACTCTTCTTGGCGCGGGGAGCTGGCGCATACTGAGGAGCTGGTGCTGCATAAGTTGCCTGTTGCGACTGAGCATTATTCCACTGGGGAGGTTGTGGAGCTGAGCCGTGAGGCATAGTAGGAGGTTCGGTATTACCGCCAACGCGCGGTGCATAGGCTACCAATGGCTGCAAGGCAGCCACCTTGTCGGCAGTGGTCCAGTCGGGCATTCCCTCACACCACACTGGAGTGTCGGGCATAATGCTCATGCCGCTCAGTTGCTCAAGGGTGAAGGGGCCCTGTTGTTCATCATTTCTAATAATAAAAAATTCCATAGTACTTAAAACATTTTAAAGTAAAACATAAATTTAAATGTTGCTTCTATAAATAGAATTTTTTGTTATACACAATAAATTTGTCTCTTAGATATCGCAAAGATATCGAAGTTTAAAACACATAAGCAAAATCCATGCCACTTTTTACTAAAATTTAACGAACACCCCTTTTTTATCTAAAAAACTAACAACTAATAACTAAAGTCAAAAAAACACAATAAAAAACAGTAGTTTTTCGTTAAAAATGTGAAAGACAATTCATGGTGGAGTCAGCGCCTCCTCTATTAAATTTTTACATAAGAATGATTAACCCTGGCAGCTTGTTCCCGTTATCGCGCTGAACCGTGAGAGCAAGATGCCCTAAACACACAATTCAATTTATGAAAAAATTATTTCTTATTGCTTTGGCAGCCATGACAATGGGTCTCGTAGCATGCAACGGTGGCAACAACGGCAACACTAGCACTAGTGCCAGCAACAGTGGCGAAGCACAGAATGTTGAACAAGCTACCGATGGTATCACCTTCGAGGGCGAGCACTACACTGTCACCTACCCCAAGGACTGGAAAGAGACTTTCGCCACCGGCGACGTTCTCAACGCAAAGTCGGCCGACGACGCTATCAGTCTGAGCATCAACTTCGACGAGACAGGACCATCGGTTGACCAGCTCAAAGAGACTGGCGCCAACGTTAAGCTCTTAAATCAGCAAGATTACAAAGAGATTGGAGATCCACAAATCGATGGCAACAAGCTCGTTGTGCGCCGCGTGACCAACGAGGGCGAGATTGACTTCTCTTATCTTTTAGTTATTGAAGGCACCAAGGGCGTCATGGGTTCAGTGAAAGCTCCTGCCGACAAAGAGGCCGATGCCGAGAAGGCTCTCAATAGCATTCTTGCTTCGGTTAAGATGAAATAACTTTTTTCAAAAAAACGTTTTTTGCGACCTGCGATGGAACTTGCCCTTCGCAGGTCGCTTTTTTATTCTTCCCAATTAAAACTTAATACTTAAAACGTGGTCATCGGTGCGGCTCTCGTCGCTGGCGCCCACATGGTTAATGTCCTCAAGAGCACTCTTTAGCATGGGTTCCACACGAGGAAACATCTCGTCAATCAAGAACTCGGCCATCATCTCTCCCTCGTCACCCAGCAATTCCACCATCATACCTTTCACGCCCTGCTTGATTCCATCAATCACTACTGTCGCGTTACGCTCGTTCTCATTACCACGCGACATTTCGAGCAGCCCCTTGGTCAATGGTTCACGCAAGTGGCGAACCAGCAAGTCGCTCAGTTCCTGAGCATTCTGTGGCAGTTTTGTTGCTTGCATTCCCTGCATTTCGAGCATCTGCTTTAGCTGATCCATGCGGCCACTGATTTTCGGCCACAACTTGCGAGATATCATCCTTGCCACAACTTCTGCGCTGTTCTCAACCTGCTTGCGACCTCGCTGCAGCAACTCCTCATCCAAGCCATCAAAAAACCTGGTTTCTATGCTCAAAGTTTCAAGCTCAGGCGAAACAGTCACAATGCGCATTGGCAGCGGATAGGTCGAAGCCGAGCCAGTAGCCACATCGGTTATTCCGTCAATTGTGGCAGCGTCGGTAATGTGCAGATGACCCGTGAATACCACTTTCACACCGCCATCTCTCAGCACTTTTGCCACTTGCTCATGATTGGCGACAATATAGTTTGGCAATAGCTTAGCCTCACCGTCGATGTGCTCCACAAGATGGTGATGCATCAGTGCAATCACGCGTTTGCCACTAGCCTTGGCCTCATCGAGTTGCTCCTTTATCCACTCCAGAGTCTCAGGCTTCACAGCACCCTCGTTGTGATACACCACTTTCTCGCCATTACGTCCCAAGCGGTTCTCATCATAGCGGTTGCTATCAATGCACAGCAGCATCAATCCCTCGGCTGGCTCACAAGTGTAACTCAACGAGTTTGAGTCACGCTTCGAGTCCTTTCCATAACCACATCGCAAATAAAGCTGGGCAAACTCCTCGCTGCTCACAGTGGCCACCGGCTCGGCAGCCTCGCCTGCAAAGCTCTTACTGTAAGGGCAGTTAATATCGTGGTTGCCAGGAATGACAAGGGTTCTCACTCCCGCCTGCTCAAGCCGTTCCAAGTGACTCACAAGCCGCTCATGGCTCGCACGAGAGCCATTGAAGGTGAGGTCGCCGGTGATGAGCAACAGTTGTGGTTTTTCTTTGATAATCTCGTCAACCATGCGCCCCACTATCATGTCGCTCTCAAGCACCAGCTTCATGTCGCCTGCCGCCAGCTGCTGGGCAGCCTTACCATTGCCAGCGAGCGATGGTGCAAGCAAGTGCGGGTCGCTGATTACCATTATTTTCACTCCTGTATCGTTCATCACGGTGTTTCCCCTAGCGGGCAACGCAGCTATCACTGCTAGCAGCAAACTGCCCATCACTGCTAAAAAGTTCTTCATGCTTAATTATTTTATGCCACAAATGTACACTAAAAACATTCAACAGCACTCAATATTTTAACCAAATAATCTTAATACAATAAAAAATACACAGCCGCTTTTGTTTTGTCTTAACCTAAAAGCATTATCTTTGCAACCAAAATGAAACTCAGAGAGCAAATATCAGCCTGGATTCTGCTGTCGGTATTCCTGCCGGCAATACTGCTCTCTTGTATTCACATCCACTCTTTACAAGCGACACCCATCGACTGCGACGACTGTGTCGAACACGTGCATCATGCGAGCCACATCACGCAATACTCCTCACCTGTCGACGATTGCGTGGTTTGCCGTTTCATGAGCCAGCGCTTTATTGCCGAGTTTCAACCACAAGAGTTTAAAGCGTGTGCAGTCATGGTGGCTGTTATCGTCAAGCCTGTGGCCGAGGCCATTGTTGACGCTTACTATGGAGTGACTTCGTTGCGGGCACCCCCCGCCATTCTGTAACATTCAACCGTTATTTTATTAAAAAAACACTGCATTCTGCACCCTATCGAGGTGCGGGGATGTAGTGCCATGTTACATATTATTTTAATCGTTACAGAATGAAAAAACTCATCGTTTTTATGCTAGTGACTGTATTCGGCATCCAAGCATGGAGCCAGGAAACAGTCGATACAACCGACGTGTTTTATCGTCATCTCAACCTTAAAGAAGTGGTGGTAACCGGAGCTACTGGTTCCACCAAACTAAAAGAATCCTCGGCACCAGTGTCTTTGTTCACTTCACGCCAATTAGAATCGGTTTCGGCAACCAACATTATCGACGCGGTGGCCACCATTCCCGGAGTCACACAAGTCACTACTGGTAGCGGCATTTCCAAGCCCATCATCCGTGGCATGGGATATAACCGAATCGTGGTGGTGAGCGACGGAATCCGCCAGGAAGGCCAGCAGTGGGGCGACGAGCATGGCATCGAAGTGGATGCCGCTAGCATCAGCTCGGTCGAAGTACTCAAAGGCCCTGGCAGCCTCGTTTATGGCAGCGACGCACTCGCTGGCGTGCTTCGGTTCAACTCGTCACCCATAGTGCCTAAGGGCAAGATGCGTGCTGGACTCTCAACTGAGTATCAAACTAATAATGGTCTTTTCGACTATTCGCTCTACTTCTCGGGCAACAAGAATGGCAATGTGTGGAACGCTCGCTACAGCGAGAAAATGGCACACGCCTACAAGAACCGTTACGATGGCTATGTGCCCAACAGCCAGTTCCACGAACGTGCTGCGCAACTCATGGGTGGCATTAACCGTTCATGGGGATATTCACGACTCACGCTGAGCTACTACAACATTACGCCCAGCATTGTCGAGGGTGAGCGCGACGAGGAGACGGGCGATCTCGTGTGTGAATATGGTCGCCTTAAGCAGTATAGCCACGGCATGCCCTATCAGCAAGTCTACCACTACAAGGCGGCTTGGGACAACTCGTTCTACCTTGGCGACGGAAAGCTCAATGTTCTGCTTGGATACCAGCTCAATCGCCGACAGGAATTTGAAGATGCCGAAAATCCTAATGAGTATGAACTCTACTTCAAGCTCCACACGCTCAGTTACAATGTGCACTATGTTACTCGCCAGATGAATGGTTGGCGCGTTACTGGCGGCATCGGCGGTATGTACCAGCGCTCAATCAATGTCGGCGAGGAATTCCTTATTCCCGACTATAACCTCTTTGATTTTGGCATCTTTGTTACTACCAGCAAGGATTTTGGCCGTTGGACTCTCAATGGAGGTTTGCGCTACGATCACCGTCACTTGCACAGCAACGCCCTCGAAGAAGATGGCGACATGCGTTTCAACGACATGACTCGAAACTTTGGAGGGGTGACGGGTAGCGTGGGAGCTGTGCTGCATGCCGGGCCACACTGGGATTTGCGCGCCAACGTGTCGCGCGGTTTCCGTGCGCCCAACATTAGCGAACTCACCTCCAACGGTGTTCATGAGGGCTCAATTCGTTACGAGCTTGGCGACGAGAGCCTCAAGCCTGAATACAGCCTCCAGTTCGACCTCGGAGCCGACTTCACCAATCAGTATGTGTCATTGCAGCTCAACATGTTCGTCAGCCACATCGACAACTACATCTTCCTGCACCGCGTGAACGAAGTGGTCGAAGAGGGTTACGACACTTTCCGTTTCGACAGTGGCGACAGCCGCTTGTGGGGAGGCGAGTTGTCAATCGATGTGCACCCCATGCACAACCTGCATCTGGGCACATCTTTCGACCTCGTGCGCGCCGTCCTGCTACACCAGCCTCCCGAGTCGCACAACCTGCCTTTCACTCCTGCTCCACGCTGGCGCACCGATGTGAAATATGAGTTCACTCACGACGGCCGCTTGTTCAACAACACCTATCTATCGGTAGGTCTAGATTACAATTTCAAGCAGAATCATTTCTACGAGGCTTACGGAACCGAAACCGCAACTCCCGCCTATGCACTGCTCAACGCCTCGGTGGGCACCGACATTATGTATCGTGGCAACCGTGTGGCAACACTGGCCATCATCGCCAACAACCTCACCGACAAGGCCTATCAAAACCATTTGAGCCGACTGAAAATGGCCGACGTCAATCCCGTCACCGGCAGGCGAGGCGTCTTCAACATGGGCCGCAACATCACTTTCAAGCTAACCGTTCCCCTGGAATGGTAATCTCCACTTCATTTTAAGCTAATTGTTACATCTTCATGCCCCGTGGCATGGAGATGTAACTTTTTAAGAAAAATGTTGTATCTTTGCAAAAACAACTTTGCATTCACAGCTACTCCATCGTTCCACAACTTAAAGAAGAAAAAATGAATAATCAAGTTGAAAAGAATAAAATTTTTTACAGAGGGACTATCTTTACAATATCCTATTTTTGGGATAGAAGAGAACGAGATACCTTTGTACTTGCAGAATGCCAAGATGATGATTTTATATTTCAAATCATCTGTATATCAGGGTATAACTCAGGAACAATCATGGGACATATTAAAAGGGGCATTTTTAGGACAGCAAGAGGAATCACTTACAAAGAACTTGTTGAAGGGATTAAAGAGAATATCCTAAATCCAGATTTAAACAGTCTTAAAGTTGAAAATGAATACAAAATTAAATTTGAGTAATATATATTGAATGAATTATAGCGTAATAAATAATCTACCTATCGACTTTTGCTATCGCGATTATAGTCTAGAAAGTTTGAAGAACAATGCTGATTGGTTCTTTGAAAACAAATCAACTCGTTTGGAAATTCTAAAAACAGCAGTTAGTTCTCAATATCAATGTGATTTTTTGGATTATTCTTGTGATTCATTGATATTATTGGCAAAATGGCTTAATAGCACTTTTGAAAAAGTTCCATTAACAACATCTCAACTTGAAGAAAAGAAAGCTAAAACGGCATCATATATTGATATTGAAGATTGGAGATTAAGTGACGAATCATTGTCTATGGTATTTGATGTTGGTGTTTTTCTTGGAGAAATGATGATATTTAACCACCCCGGCTTGGAATGGCAACAATATCTTAGAAACAAAAATAATAATGACTATGGTCATATGGTTATCAATTTGGGAAAAGTGTCGATGAATCCTATTTGGCTGGTTTATATTCAAGTTCTAAAAATGGCAGATGGATCTTTTTCTGAAACATGTTTAAGAGATATCTATAACGTATGGTGTGACTTTTTCAATCTAAATAAATAACAATGATAGCCAACAAAAGAAAAAAGATTCTCAATAAACTGAGACTTCCTGAAGGATTTGTCAAATTGGGATTTTTTGCCCTAAAAACTATAGAGCATCATTCTGGTTTGCTAATTATTAATGGTTTTTATATCGATTCCACTGTTAGTAACATTAATGACTTTTATATTCATTACTTTTCACAATGCCTGTTTGTGCCATTCAGAACCTTCTCATTCAGTTTAGGTAATCGAATAGGTGGTTCTTGGAGTGTTGATAAAATTGCAATTCTGCAATCTAAATTAGACAGTTTTCACAAATTTGACGAACTCAGATCTTTCGAAGACTATATAAACTACTTTAAAAAGAGTAGTTATTTGGGAGATGAAGTCTCAAAACATGAAAATATTGCTTATTCACTATTCATTCTTCATCGTTTTGATGATGCTACTGATTATCTATCAAAAATTATCAGTTTGGCAGTAAGTAGCAAGGATAACTGGTGGGAAGCTGAGAAACAGCGAGCACAATTTCTTCTTGATTGCATTGATAATAACGACTATGCAAAAGGTATAGAGCAATTACTATCTTGGCAAAATGAAACAATCAAAAGTCTTAAACTAGGAGATTATTTGTCCTAAAAATGTCATCACTTCGAGGACATGAAAAAGAATAGTTGATTATTAACGAAAAACCGCTATCTTTGCCGATGACAGAAAACATATAATAAGATTCAGCACCCCCACCGTTCCACAACTTAAACAAGAAAAAATGAGTAAGAAAAAAATAAGCAAAATAAAATGGCGGCATCTGTTCATCACGTTATTTGCAATAGCCGTGAACTATTCTTATGCTCAAGATAATATGCCTATATCAAATGTAAAATCAGTTGAAATAGCTCATTGTGGTTTATATATTGAGACCCCTTTTTCTATATCACCACAAGTGTTCGACAACAGTGGCTTTGAGAATCTGAGTGACACGATTATTTTCTCTGATAAAGAAGATATAGAAAATCTTATCCAAATCATAAATGACCTGAAGTTGTTTACTGAGTATGAGCCCAAATCTCTTGATACGAGAGGGAGAATCACTATAACACATTTAAGTGACAGCAAGACTAATATGTATTTCAACAATTTTTTCTTGCTTAATAATGGTTTGTTTTTTGATATTAAGAATTCTAAATTGATAAATGAGATTTATAAACTTACTAACAAATATAGTAACTTAAAGAATGGCACTTTCACATTCAAAATACCAGAAGTTTCTGTGTCAATTAAGATTCCAAATAGTGAAAGCAACTTTAGACGAATTTTAAATGGCTTCGATGGAATTGTGCTTGTTTTTGAGAATGGCTCTGAAATTCAAATCTCAATAAAAGAAATAAAAGAATGGGGCATCAATCTGAGGAAAACCCAAACAAAGAAATCTCACAGCAATTATGTGTATAGTTGTGAGAAAAAGAAAAAAAATGGCTTTCTTCTAAGAGAAGATTCCTTTAAATTCCGAAGGGGACTAGTTTCAATTTCTTACAAACTTAAAGAGAAGAAAAACGAAAAAATATTTGATCAAATGCTTGAAAGTATTTGGATTGCCAGTATCTTATAGCAATATCACTTTCAAACCAACCCCATCGTCCCACAACTTAAACAAGAAAAAATGAGAAAGATAATTCCACATATTTTGGCTTTATTGCTGCTGATGATTTTCATGAACAGTTGTTTTTCCGATTATAGCAAATCGGAATTGGCTGGCAGGACTTTTTATGCCGATGATGGTGCTATCATAAGATTAAACGCTGATGGTTCTTGTGAACTTGAAAATATTAATTGGGAAGATGCTTATGGTAGTAGGTTTTCTGATCTAGTTGATAGCTTGAAATGCCAAAAAACACATTTAGGCACATGGGAATTAAATGAACTTGACAAACAGGTGATTAATATCGTGATTAAAGGTTTTGATTTTGATGTTTACTTATCAAGTAGTAACATCATTTTGCCAACTTCTGCTGATGACGTTATTTTGATAATATATGGAGATACCGAAAAACTATATTATTATGAGTTTAAACAGAAAAAATGAAAAAGATCATCACACTACTGCTCGTTATGTTTTCTTGTGTCTCAATGAGTTCGCAAGAAGTGACAGACTATCTTAACGTAGGGAATACCATTGAGTTTAATGGCCAGAAAATGGTTTTAAGGTGGAGCACTCATCCTATGAAACTATACTATCTTCAAGAATGGATTCCTGAGAATGAGATGTTCGACAACTATAGCCAAATGTTCACAGTAGCAGTTATCTTGTCCGAAGAAGTAACTCCAGAGTTGGCAGTGCAAATGAAGATTCAAGAACTTGAAGAAAGGGCAAAAACCGATGCTTGTTGCAATTACCAAGTGCTTGAAAACAACGATGAGTACATCCTGGACTTTCTCGTGAGCGATGGTAACGGCAAGACCCTTAACTTATTGGAGTGGGACATTCACCACTACAAAACGGCTATAATCAATGGCAAAAAGGCACAACAGCTTAACTTTATCAGCACCAGGGCCTACGGTGACGATATAATACCATTTCTTGAGTCCATTAAAGACAAACGCGCGGACTTGATAAATGCTCTAACGCAAATGGACATCAAATGTGAACTAAAGTAATCTCCAATGCCAACAAACACACATCTCCCATCAAATAAGTTTTTTGAGTCTCAATTATTTCCACTATATTTGCAAGATTGAAAAATATAAGTTAAGATGGATAAAGCAAAGGTCAATAAAATATTTGGAACATCTTATCGCATCTTTGAGCTGATAGTTGTGCTGCTAGTAACAGTCTTAGTAGTAACAATTGGTCTAGAAAAATATTACGACAGAGTCGATTATACCGATGCTTGGGAGATGTATTTGATTGCTTTGACATGGCTATTTTTTGTGAGTTTGCCACTATTGATTGTCTACATTGTCTCGTTTTTCCGTTCCCTCACATTTCGCACAATATTGCATAAAATTATATTTGGTGGACATATACTGAACATTGCATTGTGGTTCTTGTTCTACTTTATGCTGCCCAAGCCAGAGCCTATTACAGCGGCGATGATGGAAAAGAATTACTTGAACCATGAGCCAGAAATGCGTGACTTGATTAATTATACACGCAGTTGCCTTGAGGACTCAACTGGTATCGATTTCCAGATGCGAAATGGTGAGATTGTGGAATTAAACGTGAATAGACTCTGGGAAGCTGGCGCTTTTTGGGATAAGGAAAGTAAAAGTCAACTGGATTCAGTAATCATTTCGGTGGGTATCACTCCAGCAGAATTTGACACTATTCAAGCTAAGATGACTTCAGCGGGAGTTATTGGCATTAAAACTTTCAGGAAAGGATATATGACTGAATCATGTCTGTCTTATGCATGGTATGGTAGTAGCAATTATGTCTATGAACTACATGATTCAAAGGTAGAGAGTAAAGAATATCGAGGATATGATGAGTTGTGGCTCAATGACTCGGTATCATTTGTAAATATGAGAAACATGACTGGCCACACCTTCCCCGACCGTGACGAGTTCATCAAGAAGCACTCACAAAAATAATCATAAATCCATCACCATTTTTATATCTTAAAAGAAGATGCAATGAGACTGATTCAAAAACATAAGAAATCTTTTGTGTGGTTTTCAATAATTGCCACAGTTCTTATAGTGCTAATTATAGCATTTGTATTGATTTTTGACATTCGGACTATTAACGTGCCGGATGATGCTGTTTGGAAAGGCAATAGCAAAGAAGCTTTTTGGATACAAAAGGTGTCGAGCAATGACAGCGCAATAAGATTCAGGATTTACAATGATTATGATGATAAGATGATACTTGATGCCGATTTTTATTCGTCAGGATATGAAGACAACATTATTGATAGTATTAACTACTTTGATCATTTAAAAAATGAGATAATTCTTTTAAATGGAAAAGAAATGAAAATGAGAAAAGTATATTTTCAAAAATAGTTCTTCATTGGCCAATATTTGAATGATTTTACAAAAAACCGCTATCTTTGCAGATGGCAGAAAACAGATTGAATTATGGTAGGTTAAAATCATATATGGACTGTTCTCAAAGCAACAGCATCGTTCAACAATTTAAAAGAAGAAAAAATTAAATAGACTTGCATAATATTCACTAATTAGTTAACTTTGCCGAAAAATATATCATAATGGCTGAACGGAATTACAAGAGACATATAGTTGTTTACAAGAACTACTTTATTGATTTCAAGAAGACTTTGTCGCAGCAGACATTAAAGAAGATATACCAAATCTTCTTGTATATCATGACTTTAGAGTCAATACCCGCCACCTATTTAAAGTCAATTAAAAGTGTGGCTGGACTATATGAGATTCGTGTTGAGGAAAGCGGAAACATATATCGCATCTTCTGCTGCTTTGACGAAGGAAACCTTGTGGTTCTCTTCAATGCGTTTCAAAAGAAAACACAAAAAACTCCATCTAATGAGATAGAGAAAGCAAAACGAATAATGAATGAGTATTTTAATGACAAAGGGAGGAAATAATATGACACATGAAGAATTGAAAAACAGCAACCTTACTCCAATTGAGGATTTAATCGAAGAGGATTTTGGCTCAATCGACACCCCTTCAAGGGTGGAATTTGAGGCCGATTGTGACGCTTTCATCCTTGGTGAGCGCCTCAGGGAAGAAAGACGCAAAGCCGGACTCACTCAGGAGCAACTTGCTCAGAGAATTGGCACGAAGAAAAGCTATATTTCTCGTGTTGAGAACGGCCATGCCGACATCCAGCTCTCTACCCTCTTCAAGATTTTTCAAGGACTCGGTCGCCGAGTGAGTCTTAGAGTTCTTTAAGAGAAACCGCTATCTTTACCTTTAGAGAACGAAAGATATAACATTTTAAAATCTATGGATTTAAACAAATATGATTATTATTTTTCTGTCGGGAAACAAGTCTTGAGGTGTGATCATTCAGCATATTTTACAGAACATGGAGATTTAATATGTGAAGAAGAAGATAGCAGAATTCCTCTTGATGTAAAATTTTCATCTTTAACCACCGATTCTATATATGTCTATAAATTAATGACAAAGAAGAATAAGTTTCGAACTCCTGGTCCCTAATTTCTTTTTTTATAAAATATTAATCTTTAGTATTCATGATTCATTATGAAACATCTATTTTATCTGTTTTTCATCGCAATTTTCTTGACAGGATGCCATTCATCTAAAAAGATTGAATTGACTAAAGTTTCGTTTGATGTTGATTTATATGAGTTCGTCAACAGCAGTT